>PJTT01000036.1_pt1 | contig 269294 bp, 230 predicted proteins | sample 1512261 | NCBI WGS metagenome assembly PJTT01 (sample SAMN08177685, study PRJNA422409) | Soil metagenome, whole genome shotgun sequencing project. | isolation source: Soil (2) enriched on wood chips | place: USA: Madison | collected 2015-01-15 | reverse complement strand
CTTCGGGGTAAAGAGAAAGTGTCTATAGAATGGGGATTATTAGCAATTGCACAGAACTTAAGAAAGAAAGCAGCCTAAAAATGCTGTTTTTTGAGCTTTTTTTGTTCTGTAAAGGAAATAGTTAACAAAATAGCCAATGACAAACAACTATCACCATAGACTAACACTCAAACTAAAAATATGCAAAAGAGGCTGTCTCGTTAAATTTGAGACAGCCTCTTTTATATGGATAAACAAATCCTTAATATCGAAATGGATAGTCCTGCATAAATTCGAACTTATAATCCGTATTGTTCTGAATCGTGTCTATCAGAGAAGACAGCAGTTGCTGTCCTTTCTTATTTTGAAACATATCATCGTGCATCAACAGTACTACATTATTGGGTTCCATAGACGACTTGTTATTCATGTAGTTTCTGATCCGCGTATAGATCTCGTGTACCGACTGTATCGGCTTGCCCGTAAGTCCATGTATTTTCCATTCCACATCCCAGCCGAAGATCTTATACCCATTCGTATACAGTAGATCGGCCGTACTGGCGCCGCTCTGTAAGTCGATCCGGCGTACATCGTCGTAAATCCAAATATTACGTCCGGGCAAACGAATAATCTTATGCTGCAGTTTGAGATCCTCTTCATTCTTTTCGAAATCGCTAAACGCCCCTACCGGATTACTGTAAAAAGTGGTAAACTTGTTGTTAGCGTGTGTATAGCTATGATTGTAACACTCTACAAGCGGATTATCGTAATACCGTTGGTAGTCGCGCTTCAAGCCCTTCGACATGAAGGCATGCTTGCCCACCAAAAAAGCATTGATCTTGATATTCCTCGATTTGGCGATAGAGTCGATAGCTTTACTGCCCAACAAGGGGCCATCATCAAAGGTGAAATAAACATGCTTAGGCTTGTCGTCCAATGCCAAACGCACCGAATCTCGGATGCGACGGCGCTCCACTCGGATCAGCTTAGCAAGTGAATCCTTGCTGATGGGATGCAAGGTATCCACCTCGATATGTACCGGATCTTTCCATCGCTTACTTAATATTCCGGTTAACACGGGCACCGTATCGGCAGCCTCCGTTACCACACTGTCTGTCCATAATACGGAATCTTGAGGGGAATTTGCGGCCTGACTACTTATGCCGCCTCCGCAAGAGACCGATGCCACTGAAAAATATAATACCGCCCCTATACCAATGAGGTTTTTCTTCCCTTTAAACATGCTTACTCCCTATTCAGATATTTTTGCAAAGTTAGATTATTAAGCGATCAACCGCAAAAATATTAACCGATAAAAGTCCCGATTTGTAGTCTTTTTTCTAATATTTTGGAGATTTAGGAAAACGGGGGAAATACAATCCCTTACGGGCACAAAAAAGGGGCAAATTTGCTTTCTCTGCCCCTGTTACTTGATGCCTCTTTATCAGTCACGATGACGACCTTTGCCTTTATGACCATGATCACGATGTTTAGGTCCCTTTTTATAGTACTTCTTGTCATAACGATCATGCCCCCGATGGTCGCGAAGCACGCGTTGCGAATGGTTGTTTGCATATCGTGCATACTGGCTTCTTATACGGCTATGGTTTCGCCACGGCTGCGCATTATTGAGCACAACTTTATAGGTGCGGTGCATATCCACATGACGGTAATGCCGTGGTAGGGATCTGGCCGTAACCCATCTATTTCTATGCGGATAGGTATAACGTCGGCCCACAACATCATAGTACACATTGATTTCCGGAAGATAGTAATAACGAACATAATCATAGCCAACGGGCCCCCAAGTGGGCTGTGAGCCGATGTTGATCTGTACGTTTACCTGCGCTTCAGCAGGCTGCGCAACGGTGATAAAGCTTAATGCAAGTACGGTGTAGACAAACTTTTTCATAGGACTCCTTTCTGTTTAATTTATCAGGTTGATCTCTTTAGTAGTAGGACAGCCTGCTAAACAGAAAGGATTAAAAAGCCATATGTTAAAAAATGTAAAATCTAGAACGCGAAACCGACCTTAACGCCGGCTTCAAAAAGATTCAAGTCGCTGTTGAGGTCCTGCACTATCGTGGAACTGGCATAGTCGGTGATACTGCGCTTCAGTGTAGCCTGTCTATACTCAAAGTAAGGACCCGCCATAATATTGAAGCGACGACCAACGTGGATACTGACGCCCGCTTGTACACTGGCCAGCAACCCTGACGATATGGACGATACCTCACTGACTGAATTGTATCGCCAGCTTCCATTATCTTCACTTTCGCCTACACGGAAATGATAGCCCAATGAGGTATTTAAAAAAGGACTGACTTTGCGATCCATAAAACGAAATTGCGCATGCGCATAAAGCGGAACGGAAAAGTAGCTATGGATAAACTCAAAATCATCATAATCATACCAATCTTCCCAATAGTCGTCAACACTCACCATGTGGCGAATACCTGTTCCTGCACCAACAGCCACTTTCGGGCTCAAATGTACTAAGCCGATATAGTTAAATTGTAGGCCCAAAAAGTCTAGATCATTATCATTTGATCCAAGGTTGCCTTGACGAAACTGTCCGTTCGTATAAGACATGCCAAAATTGATGTTATTGGAAAAATAAGGCTTAAAGTCTTGTGCCGATGCCGTTACGGCAACAAGACAAAGCACCAACATAGGTAATAGTTTTTTCATAAATAATATTTTAGCGCTAAATATACAAATATTTCAACGATATCGGAACAACACAAAAAAAATTAAATACAGACATGAGCACATCATTTATCGCTGCCAAGATTAGGTTATTTTACCTATCTTTGTGCGTTTAAAAAATTGCAATTTACATGGCTTTACAATGTGGTATAGTAGGTTTGCCGAATGTGGGTAAATCAACATTATTCAATTGCTTGTCCAACGCGAAGGCGCAGGCAGCTAATTTTCCTTTTTGCACGATAGAACCTAACGTCGGCGTGATTACCGTACCCGATGAACGCATAAATAAATTGGCCGAACTGGTCAATCCACAACGCATCGTTCCCAACACCATCGAGATTGTCGATATTGCAGGTTTGGTTAAAGGTGCCTCCAAAGGAGAAGGATTGGGCAACCAGTTCTTGGGCAATATCCGGACGACAAACGCTATTATTCATGTACTTCGTTGTTTCGACGACGGCAATGTCATCCACGTCGACGGTTCTGTAGATCCTATCCGGGATAAGGAAATCATCGACACCGAATTGCAATTAAAAGATTTGGACACCGTGGTTAAACGTATCCAAAAGGTAGAAAAGATGGCGAAAACGGGTGGTGATAAAGACGCCAAGAAAACATTCGAAATTCTATCCGTTGTTAAGGAACATCTGGAGTCCGGCCGTTCGGCAAGAACAGCTGCCATCACGGATGAAGATTTTGACTTTATTTCCGATCTAGCGCTTTTAACGGTTAAACCTGTATTATATGTGTGTAATGTGGACGAAGCATCGGTCAACACTGGTAACGCCTACGTTGAGCGCGTCAAAGAAGCCGTGAAAGATGAAAATGCGCAGGTATTGGTTATCTCGGCTCAAATAGAGTCGGAAATTGCGCAATTGGAATCTTACGACGAGCGTAAAATGTTCTTGGAGGATCTTGGTTTGGAGGAATCCGGCGTACATAAGTTGATCCGTGCCGCCTATTCCCTGCTCAAGCTATCCACATACTTTACCGCTGGGGTGCAGGAAGTACGTGCTTGGACCATCGAGAATGGCTTCACCGCTCCCCAGGCGGCTGGTGTAATCCATACCGACTTCGAAAAAGGATTTATCCGCGCCGAGGTGATCAAGTACGCTGACTACGTACAATACGGCTCAGAAGCAGCCGTGAAAGACGCTGGTAAGCTTGCCGTGGAAGGAAAAACCTACATCGTGGAAGATGGTGATATCATGCACTTTCGCTTCAACGTGTAAGCGCAAAAAAACAGAAAACAAAGACGAGGCCCCTAGTGCCTCGTTTTTGTTTTTCTATGGTATTGTTTATCTTAGTGCATGAAATTTGGACAAGTAGATAACCCCGGAGATATTGATTTCACCTTGCCGCCGACGGCACCCGAAACGATTGCCTTGCTGAAAAAACAGCAAAATAGCGATCCCTTTGAAGCTTATGTTGGCTGTGCAAAATGGAATAAAGCCGATCTCAAAGGTTTTTATCCCCGCGGAACCAAAGACGAGTTGGTGTACTATGCCCAACAGTTTAACAGCATTGAGCTTAACGCCACCTTTTACAACTCGCCCTCCAAACAGCAGGTGATCACTTGGCGAGAAAAAACCGGCGAGGGATTTAAGTTCTTTCCCAAGATCCCGCAATCCGTAAGCCACTTTGGTCGTCTATTGAACACTGATGAAAAGGTAGCTGCCTTTGTTGATGCCACGGTAAACTTTGAAGACCGATTGGGCATGGCCTTCCTACAGATGCACGATAACTACAAACCGAAAGATTTCGATAGGTTACAAGCATTCCTGGAGGGATTTCCTAAAGGCTATCCCTTAGCGTTGGAAGTCAGGAATGCGGAATGGTTTACCGACGATGCCATACAGCAAAAACTGGTTGCTCTCTTGGAGAAGACAGACAAAACCAACGTTATCGTAGATACGGCGGGAAGACGTGAACTATTGCATATGCGCCTGACAACGCCTGTTGCATTCGTCCGTTACGTAGGGGCCAACCATCCCACGGACTACGATCGGCTCTCCTCTTGGGTGGCTCGCATCAAGGAATGGAAGGATGCAGGCTTGCAGAAGCTCTATTTCTTTATCCACCAAAATGTGGAAGTGGAATCACCTTTACTTGCCGCGCATTTTATAGCCGAGCTCAACAAAGCGGTAGGTACACATTTGGTTATTCCAAATAAAGGGAAAGACAACGGCCAATCGACCTTATTTTAAGCAGTACCCGCTTAAAATAAGGTGTTGTTTGTTAGATTAACTATTCTTCGGCTTCGATCTCCTCGTATTTGCGTCGATCGGCTGCTGCTCCATCGTTATCACCAAGCTTTTCCTTTACCTCGGCACGGTAGGTATATAAATCCGAATAATAAGGATTAAGCTGTATAGCTTTGCTGTAGTCCGAAAGTGCAGCATCCCATTTCTCCATTTTGCCCAGCAAATCGGCACGGATCGCATACACGTAAAAATCATCTGGCAGTAAGGATACCAACATATCATAGTCGGCCAAGGCTTCGGTATGTGCTCCGTGTTCCTGCAGGAAATTGCCGCGTTCTTCATAGATAACACTACTTTCTGGAGATAGCCTCACCGCTTTATCAAAAGCCTCACGTGCGGCTTCTTGTTCATGAATCGCTTGGTAAAATTTGGCCAAGGAAAGCTGTGCCTGAACATGCGCGGGATCCATAAGCAATGCTGATTCAAAATCGGTAACAGCCAGATCGTAGCGCAACAGGCGCATCTGTAAGGCTCCACGATACACAAAAAGATCGGCAGACCCGCCAAATGAGGTGAGTGCTTGCGCATAAAGCGTTAATGCATGTTCATAATCGAATTGCTGGGTAGCTTCCAACGCCGCTTCCAAAATCGATTGCAGATCAGAAAATCCTATGGCAGGATCAACCTCAGCGCTATCGGGTCTGTTTTCACGCCATTCTAAATAGATATGATAATTAAAATCGATCGATTTTGCGACCTGATAATCGTAGAACGCTCCTTCTTGATCTTCTAGCTGTTCATTGAGTAACGAGCGGCAAGCATGGAAAAATGCTTGCTCTGGGTAGGCTTCTATGCCTTGTGTGTACATGGCGATCGCCTCTTGTAATTTGCCTTGCACGACAAGCTCAAAAGCCGATCGAGCGAGTTTCAAGGCCTCATCATTTGTCCCTTCGTAATCGGTACTGGCTGTAGAAAAAGGAAATAGCTGTGCACTAGCCAGCATAAAATATCGATTGTTGTCTAATTGCATATTCAAAAGTTAAACGATTGTTTTGTAGTAGATGAGCATATTCTGTTTGATGTATTTGTTGCACAAGTTGGCGTCGGTACCCCTATGCTTAGCACAAGGTCTAATCTTGTTCAAAATAACGTTTGACAATACGTAACTTATGCGTATACCGGTTCCAGTCCTGCCGAAAGATTCCCTCGCTGTCCATGCGATCGATACGTGCGGACGCCGAGGCATGAAAAATACGCTCCCCATCCAACATAACGCCCACATGCGTGATGCGCCCCTCCTCATTGTCGAAGAAGGCCAAATCGCCGGTTTTTATTTCCGTTGCAAAATCAACCGTCGTTCCCTGTTCAGCCTGCTGGTAGGCATCTCGAGGCAGTTGAATACCGAACTGCGCGAAGATTGCCTGTGTAAGTCCGGAGCAGTCGATGCCATACTGCGAACGGCCGCCCCAAAGATAAGGGCTGTGGTTATAGAAACGAACCAAGCCCGGAAATTCGGTTTTAAAATCGCTGATGGTTCCCGGGAAGATATCGCCGGACACTTCATAATCCCAATTCTGTAGTTGCTGGTCTTTAGCCGTCAGATACGTGGGCAACTTGGTGCCGGTTAGCAGTTGGATTGTTTTGCCCTGCCGCGTGGCGGTAGCGCCATCGCGCCCTACAACATTATATGCGGCATCAAGCTGTGGCTTGAAGGCTGCGTTGCAAAGCTCAAATTGACCTACCTGAAGCCAGCCTTCATAATCATTGTCCAGCATACGGATATACACCCATTCCTTTCCATCTTCCAAGATTTCAAAACACTCTCCAAAGAGCAGCTGGTTTACCATTTCACTTCGGTGTGCTGGGTCGGATCGCAAAGGAACGACCGAAAGATCACAGATACCTAAGACCATTTTTTTCGTTTTTTAAGTAAAACAAATAATATCGCGCAGATGTTCTCTACATATACGAATATAACTTTTTTAAACGCATGCACATGAGTAATCATAGATTTAATCGCATCCTTTTAGCTGTTGACGATACCGAGTGTACGTTGAAAGCCATTGAGTACGCCAAGGATTTGGTGCGCGAGTTCCAGTCATCTGTCGCATTGGTTACCGTGGTGCCGCCAACTTCGCCGGCAGCCTATGGCGCTGATCCCCTACTTGGCCAACAGCCTATTATCGTACCTGAAGTGTCTGAAATACAACAGGAATCTGCGCAGCGTTTCCTACAGAGTATAGGCAACAGCTTCGAAGGGGCTCAGGAGGTATTTCTGTTCAATAAAATCGGGAATGTTAGGGACGAAATATTGAGTACCGCCAGTGAATGGACCGCAGATCTCATCATCATGGGATCCAATGGAAAGACAGGCTTCGAGCATTTTATATCCGGCAGTGTTTCCGAATCCGTTATCCGCAAAGCGAGCTGTCCGGTATTAGTGATACCGGGTAAATGTGACTAGCAAAAGACCCGCATTCAAGGGCTAGATCTTCCGAAGTCGGGCGGCAAACATACTGTCCGACTTCCGATTATAGCCTACAATAAGTTGTTGCTTTTCGATTTTTAGCCCGCAGGATGCTTCCAAAAACTCGATCACTTTCTCGTTTTCCTCTTCGAATACCGAACAGGTAATGTAGATCAATTGACCATTCGGCTTCAAATAAGAAGACACCTGCTTAGCAATACGCTTTTGCAAATCGGAAAACTCCGCAATCTTTGTTTCGGAAAATTGCTTGATCATTTCGGGTGTACGACTCCAGGTTCCTGAGCCAGAACATGGTGCATCCAAGATAATACCATCAAAGCGTTCACCCTCCATTAAATGGCTGATATCTCCGGTCAGGTCAAGCACTTTTTTCCGATAGGCTGTCTTCAGCTTCGCTTGTTGGAAACGTTCGTCTAGATTTCTTAATATGCTTAGACGTATGTCGGATACCAACAGGCGTACAGCAGGCTCCTGATGCAAGAGTAGTAAGGATTTCCCTCCAGATGCTGCACAGGCATCCCACCAATATTGATTGGCTTGCAGTTGTGCCAAATCCAAGCTCTCTTGCGACGATTGATCCTGCACCTCATACAGGCCACCGATTCCTTTCAACTCCTGTAGCTTGCTGCCATTAGGCAAACGATAGCCATCTCGCCCGATGGACACAAAGGGAATATCGGCACGCCCCAGCTCTGCCTCTACCACATCCCTTGCCTGCTTTTGCACACGGATGAACAGGTCAGGCTGAATAAGATGGCTCAACACAAAATCACCTGCGACTACATCTGGCGAAAGGTGCTGTACAAAAGGAAAAATAGCCTCTCTTACAGCAATGCCTTCATCCTGAAGACGTGCTATTTTCTCGGCTAAAGGAGCAGCCATTGCTGCCGCCCAAGATGGCTGCTGAAGCGCAACCAAATCACTGGACAGCTCGCACAAGAACTCAGCAATGACTAGCCTTTCTCTCAGGGATAGCGCAACGACGGCTTCGCCCAAACGGAAATAATTATAGCAATAGCGCGATGTCATACGCCTGTCGGCGGATCCCATCTGTCTATTCTCTTTAAAGAAGCGTGTTAGGAAACGACTCAATGGCTCGTCATGATCATAGGCCTGCAACGCGCGCTCGAAATTACGAAGCTGCTGCTCAACCCTTCGTTGGTTGATCTCTGCCATTAGTTCAGTTGGAATGAAGAGCCTCGATATAATTTATACGTGACAGCTTGATTGATGAAGCCGGCACCTTCGCTTTGCTCAAATTGGTAGCCGCTAAACAAACCATCGAACGATTCTTTCGTGATGTAATCCGGATACTTCACCCCATATTTGGCTAACAAACCACCGAAAAATTTCGCAGCGTCATAGCCTTTGTAGGAATAATCCGAGGGATTAACGCCATACAAGGTATAATAACTATCCTTGAACTGCTTCACACCGGTGGTCCATGACTTCAGATGGCTTTCCGCAGAAATGACAGGATTATAATTAGCGAAATTCTCATACATGCTAAAGTCGATGCGGTCCCATAGCGGATGACCATAGAGATTGAATGTATAGAAGCTTTCGCTAGATTTCGCGTCGAGGTTGTTCAATAAGGTGCGTAGCTGAAATTTATCGGTCGTCCCGGTGACAATAAGGTTTGCACCAGTGGTGAGCAAAGCCTCATTCAGCTGCGCGATAGAAGACACCGAACGCACCTGCGCCGACGGTTTTACGCGACGTATCTCCGAAAGAAATCCGCTTAAAAATTGACGAGCATCGTTATCCGTTGTGTTATAGATAATCACCACATCCCCCGCGCTATAATCACGTGCTACCCTGCTGGCCGCAGCTTTCATATGCACATCGATGGACGGTGTTAGCGAAACCAAGTTGGGAAGGTTAAATTCGCTGGCGCGCGATGCCGCTAAAGGGTTTATCTGCAAAACCTGCTTATCGGCCAAATTTGTTCCAAAAGCCCGAATTTCTTTGGGATACACCGGCCCTACAATAAGCGCAGCCTCCGCCACATCTTCCGATTTGGCGATCGAGACGTTTTGACCTTCGCTGTCGCGGGAATCAAGTACATTCAAGGCAAACGATTTTCCGGCTTTCGCCAATTCGTCCAAACCCAGCTGAAAACCTTGATAAAAATCTAACGCAATAGCCGAGCGCTTTACATCTTCTTTGGAAACGGCATTCGGGTTCAATCGATCCAATTGGAAAGGCAGTACAAGGGCAATGCTGTTTTCCAATACACGTTTCCCCTTGGCGCCAGCAACCTCGCCCGATTCACCGGTCTTTGTGCTGCCCGGTTTGTCCGCACCGGTTGAGGTACTTCCTACATTTCCACCACGATGATCGGGCGATTTCAATACACCAACTTTAGGAGAGCAAGCGCCCAAACTGAGCGCTAGTCCTAAAGCTAGAATAAGTTTATTCCCACTCAATAGTCGCTGGTGGTTTTGAACTGATATCATAGACTACTCGGTTGATTCCTTTAACATGATTGATAATTTCATTCGAAATTTTTGCAAGCAAATCGTAAGGGAGATGAATCCAGTCAGCGGTCATCCCGTCAAGCGAGCCCACAGCGCGCAAAGCAACAACATGCTCATAGGTGCGCTCATCACCCATTACCCCTACCGATTGCACCGGAAGGAATATGGTACCAGCTTGCCACACTTTGTCGTACCAACCCGTTTCCTTCAAATTCCGGATGTATATATCGTCTGCTTCCTGCAAAATCCGTACCTTTTCTTCCGTGATATCACCCAACACGCGAATCGCTAAGCCTGGACCAGGAAATGGATGACGCCCTAAGATTGCCGGATCAACCTCTAAAGTTCTTCCTACGCGGCGCACTTCATCTTTGAACAACGTTTTTAGTGGTTCTACCACTTTCAACTTCATAAAATCGGGCAATCCACCCACATTATGGTGAGACTTGATCGTTGCAGATGGTCCTTTGACAGAAATAGACTCGATAATATCTGGATAGATCGTGCCCTGTCCCAACCACTTCGCTTCGATGCCTTCAGGCAATTCATTCTGTATATCTTTAGCCGCTTGGTCGAACACATCGATGAAAGAAGCTCCGATAATCTTACGCTTCTGCTCAGGCTCGGAAATACCAGCCAAACGACCGTAAAACAACTCTTTAGCGTTTATTCCCTTGATGTTAAGACCCATGTTCTTATACGAATCCAACACCTGCTCGTACTCGTTTTTACGTAATAGACCGTGATCGACAAAGATACAGTGCAAGTTCTTACCGATTGCTTGGTGCAACAAGACCGCTGCTACCGTCGAATCTACACCGCCAGAAAGCGCCATGATAACGTGGTCGTCGCCGAGTTGCTCTTTCAATTCGGCAATGGTTGTCTCAGCAAAAGCCGTTGATGTCCAATCTTGCGCACAACCACAAATGTTAACCACAAAGTTCTTCAACAACACTTGGCCATCCGTACTGTGTGTCACCTCGGGGTGGAATTGGATTCCGTATGTACGGGTACCTTCGATATGGTAGGCTGCTACACGAACTTTATCCGTGCTAGCGATCACCTTAAAGTTTGCTGGCACCTCTTTGATGGTGTCGCCATGCGACATCCACACCTGAGACTGCACAGGCACGCCTGTTAACAATTCATTTTCACCATCTACAAACTGTAAGTTGGCACGTCCGTATTCCCTGATCTCGGAAGGCAACACTTCACCTCCGGATTTCTGCGCCAGATACTGTGCACCATAACATACCCCCAATAAAGGAAAGCGTTCCTGAATGGAGCTGAAGTCAATCTGTGGTGCCTCTTCTTGTCGAACAGAATAGGGACTTCCTGAGAAGATAACACCCTTAACGTTGTCATCAAATTCGGGAAGATTATTAAATGGATGAATTTCACAATACACATTGAGCTCACGTACACGGCGTGCTATTAACTGCGTATACTGCGAGCCAAAATCAAGAATGATAATTTTTTCGGACATGCCGCAAAGTTACATATTCGTGATGAATTTTTATGTAATTTTTCCAGCGGCTTTTTGTCCCTGCAGGCATCCGGTACAATCGCAAGATTTTAACAAACTTTAATCGTCCCCTTCACTGAAAAACAGTATCTTGGTCTAAAACGCGATTATTTAAATACCTGATGAAGTATACCTTGCTCATGCTCACCCTGCTCCTTCCCTTTTTTACCAAGGCGCAAATCAGCGGCACCGTGGTCGATCAACAAAACAAACCACTGGCCTCGGTGAGTGTTCTTGTAAAAAACAGTTACTTGGGCACTTCCACAAACAGCAACGGCGAGTTTTCATTCCCGAAGCTACCTCTTGGAACGCAAACCTTGATTTTTAAAAGTTTAGGCTACAAGACAATAGCGAAGATTTTGGAGGCGAATAGCCACAGCACGCCGCTGCATATCGTTTTGGAAGAAGACGAGCAAATGCTGGAAGAAGTAGTCGTGACCAACAGCGAAAACCCCGCCTTGCGCATCATTAAGCAAGCTATCCGCCACCGCGAGGCCAACGGCAACGTGATAGACAAGTATCAGGCAGATTTCTACTCGAAAGGAATCATGCGCATGCAGAACATGCCGAAAAAAATGGCGAAAGCTGCATCAGAGAACATCCCGGGCTTAGACTCCACCGGATCGGGCGTCATCTACCTCTCGGAAACGGTTTCCAAAATCAGTTTTCAAAAACCCAACAAACTATACGAAGAGATTACCGCCTCCAAGGTGAGTGGCAACGATCAAGGGTTTAGCTTTAACACAGCCATGGGTGCCAATTTCGACTTCTACAGCAACAGTGTCGATCTCGGCACGGGCATCATATCGCCCATTGCCAACAATGCGCTAAGCTACTACGCGTACAAATTGATCGACACGAGGGAGGAAGATGGGCAGCAGGTTTACAAAATAAAAGTGACGCCCAAGCGCGACAAGGAGCCTGCCGTAGATGGCTACATCTACATTGTGGACGATAGCTGGGCAATCTATGCGGTGGATTTTACGATACCGGGATACCGCACCCAACAGCCTATTTTGGATAGCATCGCCCTGTTGCAACATTATGCTTGGCATACGCAGGACAAGCGATGGACCAAGTCCATGCAGCGCATCAGCTTTAGCTTGGGCTTTTTTGGCATCAAAGCAAATGGCAGCTACCTGCAAAATTTTTCCAACTACCGCTTTGTCGAGCAGTTTCCGAAAGGAACGTTTGGTAACACACTGGCAAAAATCAACAGCGGAGCTAACCTGAAAGACTCGCTCTACTGGCAAGAGACACGCCCTATTGAGCTCACTCGCGAGGAACGCTTAGATTATGCTTTTAAAGACAGCATACAGGCGGTGCGCAGCAGCGTCAGCTACCTCGATTCTATAGACCGTGTCCGAAATAAGTTTCGTGTGCTATCGCCCATTATGGGCTACACCTATCAAAACTCCTATCGAAACTACAGCATTTCTTATGCTGGTCTATCCAACCTGACGAAATCGAGCTTCAATGCCGTGCAAGGCTTTACCTTTACCGCGGCCATCAATGCCAAGCTTGGAAAAAATGAAACCGGCAGGTTGACCAGCTTGAACCACGATTTTCAATATGCGTTCTCAGAAAAAAAACTACGCTTTTACGCCGACTATCAGCATCGCTTCAATACTAAAAACTATGCGACGCTGTCGCTAGGTTTTGGCAACCAAGCGGTACCGTTTAACGAGGGACAGGGTGTTCTCCCATTAATCAACAATTTCTCTTCCCTGTTTTTTAAGGATAGCTACATACAATTGTATCAACGCGAACAGGTAAAACTAAACTACGCACAAAATGTGAGTATCCCCCTGCGCCTGTTCTTATCTGCAGCTTTGGCAAAGCGAAGTCCGCTATACAACCACAGCAACTATTCGTTCCTGCGGAAGGAGGAGGTTTATGCATCAAACAACCCTTTAGCACCCGATGATTATGAAACAGCGCCGTTCAACAACAACAGCGTATTGGAACTGGGCGCTGCGCTCCGTTGGGCCTTTGGTCAAAAGTCTATCGATCGTCCCGATGCAACGCTGCTGTTGCGCAACAATCGCTACCCTCTGTTTACCCTCGGCTATAACCACAGCGTCAATCTAACGGATCGCAGCATGAGCTACCAGCATCTCTATGGAACGGCAAGCCAAACTATTTCCTTTGGTACCTTGGGACTATTAAGCGGCCGCATCAATGCGGGGAAATTCTTCCATGCTGAAAACATGCCGTTTACCGACTATAAGCACTTTGCGGGCAACCAAACGCATGTAGGCACCAGCGCCGTGTACGACAACAATTTTCTGTTGCTGCCCTATTACAGCCACAGCAGCAATAAGGCATATGTACAGCTTCATGCAGAGCAGGACTTTAAAGGGTATTTCTTTAATAAAATACCCTTACTCGATGCCTTGCAGTGGGGACTTATCGCCGGCTACCATCAACTGGCTACCGCAGAACGTAAACCTTATCACGAGTTCAGCCTAGGCATCGACAACATCGGCTGGGGAAAATATCGCTTGTTCCGCGTGGACTACGTGCGGTCTTTGCAAGCAGGACAACAGGCTGCAGGCATCGTGGTCGGCATCAAATTATTAAACATATTAAATTAAGGCTAACCGCGTGAATTTCAAAAAACGGCCGGATAGGCAATCCATAAAAAAAAAGAGTGGTACACATGAAAATGCACCGCTCTTTTTTATGCTTTATATCGCTATTATTTGTCGTTTAAAAACGTAATCTTGCCGCCTGCCAAACGCTTCTGTTTCTTTTCTGCAGGATTACCGTAGATATTGATTGCCCCACCTGCGCGCGTCTGCACATCCGCGGATACGCTGGCACGGATATTACACACGCCGCCACCATTTATGCGCGCAAGAGCCTTGTTACTCGTAAGCTTCTCGCCATAATAGCTTCCGCCAAAAGTTAAGATAGCCTCTTGCGTATCGGTTTCGCCACGCAGTGTCACTGCAGATCCCGTGGTGCTATACACTTCTACACGCTTAGCGTTCACGGCCAAGTCTAGCTTTCCGCCTTCGTTAGCCCATATCAATATCGAATCGGCCGTCAATGTACCGTCCTCCGTCTGCAAAATAGCGCCTTTTTGGATCGTAAAGCTATATGGAGCCTTGCTGTACACCTTCACGAAAGTATTAATGCCTTTCAGCGGATAGCCAGATGCCATTTTGATGCGTAGCACCCGTCCTTGTTGCGTCACTTCTACTTTATCCGAAAGCTCGCCTTCTATAGAAACATAGTTCTCGTCGCTCGGAATCAGCACAACATTCAATTTATCGGTGGCATGCAACTCTGGCAGCTCTCCGATGTCCAGCTTTGTTTGGGCACTAGCGAAAGCCATGCTTCCAGCACATGCCAGTATAAAAAAATACAATCTACTCATATACTACTATCAACGCACAAATCTACATAAAGATTGTTAACGACCCAATAAAGCCAACTCCTGGTCGGAATACATCTTCGCCCCTTTCAGGTAAGTGTAAATAATCTGCTTGGCCTCCCGATCGTTAATTTTGTAAAGATTGTTCATCAAAAAGTCTTTATCCTCCTCTATATTATCACGATACCCCAGATATGAAGGCGTGTAAAATTGAATCAGTAAACGGATATAGCGAAGTTCTACATTACTGGGGTTGGCGGCAATCTCTTTATCGAGCTTCTTTTTACCATCTTTAAAGTAGCTCATCTTCTTCAGTGGGTTGCCACTATGCTTTGCCATAAACATATGGTACGCGGCCTCATACCCACGTTCTACTGGCGAATCGGCATGCTTCTCCAAAGCCTCAAGATGTCTTTTGCATTTATCTTCATCTTTATGTCCTACCTTAAAATCTTTTCGTATCTCGGTGATGCGTAGGTTTTGTCCAACCGACAGGCCTGTCAAAAGTAGGACCTGAAAAATCGCGATATACAAGCATTTTCTCATCATAAGCTCACGCTTTGGTTATTTATGATGAAAAATACAAAAAACAAGCCAACTTCGACGATTTAATTACGCGATAAAATGCGCATTATACCTGTAACCTTGCGGAATACCCCTATTCACATCTGGAAAAAGGACGTATTGTAACAGCTTAGCCCCTATTTAAGTTAAATATTTAAGGCCGAATTTGAGCGCATAGCCGATAATGATTCCCAAAACGAAACTGGCAAACGTCCCTACGAGGATATATTCCGTGAATTTAGCATCCTTGGCGTTGGTGAGGTCACCAAACCGAAAAATAGACTTTGCCCCCAGCAGAAAGCCTATCCCAGATAGAAAACCTATTTGGATAAACAAAACGATCAGCAGGCGCTCCATGATACCGATTAGCAGTCCCGCATCCGCCAGGGAGCCTTGCGGCTTCGTCTTGAAATCGCTTTCGGTATCCCAACGGCTAAAAAATACGCGAAGCGCAATGGGGCTCACAAAGCATATCAGTAAAAGGGCGAGCACATAACAGATTGTTTTTGCCGTATACAGTTGCGTGATCCAAGTTTCTGGCAATCCATACACAAAGACCACCGCCAGCAATAAGCTCAATACATGTAATGCCTGATCAACGGCAAACACCTGAAATGGCTTCAGGGGGTACTTGCGTTCCAAATAGATTTTTAAACTATCGATCAGCAAATGGGCGGCCGATACCAGTACCACAACAGGCCACTGTTGCGTTAAGTCGGGAAGGAAAACCATGCATAGCAAAACAACGTGCACCGCAATATGAAAAAAAAGAAACCGCACGTGCTCTTTACGTTTACTCACCCAATTGCTCGGCTGAAACACAAAATCGCCGATAAGGTGTGCAAGTAGAAGTTTGAGAAAAAGTAGACTCATAGGTTTAGTAGTTGTGTTGTACAATAGTCTAGCGCTTGTCTTATTTTCGAAAACCCAGCTTTCTGCAAAGCTATACTGACTTGACTTTGGTATTTCTTCTGGAGTATTTTCGCCAACTCCACTTGATTTGCTCCCTCATGCTTTAACGCCACTTTTACGGTCTCGGCAATGTTGGGCGTCCAGCGGTGGCAGATTTCGCTCAGAAGCGGTAAAATCGTATTGCATAGCGCATCGAATTCAGTATCGGGTGATTTTAAATAAAGCGTTTCCTTTTTTAGTTCATCAAAAGCTTCGCCCGAATAGATCAGCGCAGAGCCAAACGTTGTTTTGATATGCGGCGATCGGTAGTCCTTCTCGCCAATGCCAATCCCTAAACGAACGTCTAAGCCCGCTTCAATCATCGTAGCCTTAATATAAAATGCGGCTGTGAAGACCTTATCCAAAGGCACTTCCAATTGAAAACTATCACCACGAAACACATCGTAGGTATCGGCATAAACAGCAATTGCCTCTTCTAAAATAGGTAGCCATATGCCCGGATCCTCACTTCGGGATTTTACAATATCTCCTGTTATCACCGCTATCATACTATGTTGCTTTTCGTTTTCAAATCCTATAACACTGTAAATATCATCATATTCGATGATAAATAAAAATATCTCCGATTTCGAATATAATTAAAAATATCTCCGAAATCGATCATAAATTAAAATATCTTCAATTTCGAAGATATACCGATCAAAAAAAGGTGCATCGCATCAGCGATCCACCTTTTCATAATTGTTCCTTATAAGCTAATATTAGCTACACGACAACATTGATAATCTTTCCTTTCACGAAGATCACTTTTTTCACGGCTTTACCTTCTAAAAACCTTTGTACATCGGCATGCGCCAATACGATCTCCTCCACAGCTTTGGCATCAAGGTCGAGTGCCAACGGGAGATTTAACTTCATCTTACCGTTAACGGAAACTGGATAAGCAAATTCAGACTCCACCAAGTAGTCGGCATTAAAATGTGGATACTTTGCGTAAGATAGCGAACCAGCGTCGTTCCCCAACAACGACCACAACTCTTCTGTAATATGGGGTGCGTAAGGCTGCAGTACCACAACAAGCTCTTGCAAAATAGCGCGCTTATTACATTTAAGATCGGTCAACTCATTTACACAGATCATAAAAGCAGATACCGAGGTATTGAACGAGAAGCGCTCAATGTCTTCTTCCACTTTCTTAATGATCTTATGCAAAGCCTTATACTCCGCCTTTGTAGGCTCTTCGTCGGACACGGCAAAGATTCCTTCTGCATCATGGAAGAGACGCCATACTTTACGCAAGAATTTATATACGCCTTCTATACCATTGGTATTCCATGGTTTAGATTGTTCAAGCGGTCCTAAAAACATCTCGTAAAGACGCAAGGTATCCGCACCATACGTGGAGATGATATCATCTGGATTAACCACATTAAATTTCGACTTCGACATCTTCTCCACTTCCGTTCCGCACACATACTTATCGTTCTCCAAAATGAAAACAGCGTCTGCAAAATCTGGTCGGAAAGATTTGAATTTCTCCGTATCCAACACATCGTTATACACGATATTAACATCAACATGAAGCGGAATCGTTTTGTACTGATCCTTCAATCCATAAGAAACAAAGGTGTTGGTTCCCTTTCCTTCCTCATCCAATAGGCGGTATACAAAGTTGGAACGACCTTGGATCATCCCTTGGTTGATCAATTTTTTGAAAGGCTCTTCCTCATTATGGAAGCCTAAATCTTTCAGCACCTTGTTCCAAAAGCGAGAATACAATAAGTGGCCTGTAGCATGTTCAGAACCACCAATATATAGATCCACCGATTTCCAATAATCTACAGCTTCTTTAGCGGCAAAGGAATGCGTATTTTGCGGATCCATATACCGGAACCAATACCAGGAAGAACCTGCCCAGCCCGGCATCGTACTCAACTCGTACTCATATTCATCTTGGTATTTCCAATTCTCGGCTCTACCCAACGGCGGTTCACCAGTTTCCGTCGGCAGATATTTATCGACCTCAGGTAGCAACAAGGGTAGTTCCTCTTCTTTCAACAAATAAGGCAAGCCGTTTTTGAAGTAAACAGGAACAGGTTCACCCCAGTAGCGTTGGCGTCCAAAGATCGCATCGCGCATACGGAAATTCACCTTAGCCTTACCTAATTTTAAATCGACCAGACGATCGATCAAGGCAGGTACCGCTTCTTTATAGGTCATCCCGTTAACGAAGTCTGAATTGATATAGCGACCATCCTTATTGGGATCGGCAGCCTCTTCGATATTTTGGGAATCCGAAATCGGGATGATGGGCAAATCGAAATGCTTTGCAAAAAGATAATCGCGCTGATCGCCAGAAGGCACGGCCATCACTGCTCCCGTGCCATACCCCGCCAGCACATAGTCCGCGATCCAGATCTGCACGTCTTCGCCCGTCAACGGATGCTTGGCAAAAGCACCGGTAAAGGCACCAGAAACCGTTTTGGTATCCGCCATACGATCAAGCTCCGATTTTTTGGAGGTCTTATCCTTATACGCCTCAACTGATGCCCGTTGTGCATCTGTTGTTAACGTATCCACCAACTCGTGTTCGGGAGCTAGCACCACAAAGGATACGCCGTAAATGGTATCCACACGTGTCGTAAAAACCTCGATGTCCGTAGCTACCTGCGGCACCGGAAATTTCACCGATGCCCCCACCGATTTGCCGATCCAGTTACGCTGCATCTCCACAAGTGGCTCGGGCCAATCGATCGTTTCCAAACCGCGCAGTAAGCGATCCGCATAAGCCGTGATGCGCATAGACCACTGCATCATTTTCTTTTGTTCTACCGGGTATCCACCGCGCTCGGAAACGCCGTTTATAACCTCGTCATTGGCCAGTACGGTACCCAGCGCTGCACACCAGTTCACGGTACTTTCACGAAGGTAGGCCAAACGATATTTCAACAGCTCTTGCTGCTGTTCTTCTTCTGTAAAACCCTTCCATTCATCCGCAGTAAAGGTCAACACATCTTCATCTGCTGTAGCCTGCACGCCTGCCGACCCGTTCGCTTCAAAATATTGAATCAAAGAATCCAAAGATTCCGCTTTATCGGTCGCCTTGTTATACCAGGCATTGAAAAGCTGCATGAAGATCCACTGCGTCCATTTGTAATAGCTGGCATCAGAGGTACGCACCTCGCGTGACCAATCATACGAAAAGCCGATATTATCGAGCTGTTCGCGGTAACGGTTGATGTTCACCTCCGTGGTGATGGCGGGATGTTGGCCCGTTTGGATGGCATACTGCTCTGCAGGCAAACCAAAAGAGTCGTAGCCCATCGGATGCAGTACATTAAATCCTTTTAATCGTTTATATCTAGAAAATATATCAGAAGCAATATAGCCAAGCGGATGCCCTACATGCAAACCTGCTCCCGAAGGATATGGAAACATATCCAATACGTAATACTTGGGTTTCTCGGTGGACGGTGATGGTTTAAATGTACCATGCTGCGCCCAAAACTGTTGCCATTTCTTTTCTAAAGATTGATGATTATATTCCATTTTGACCTCGTGTACTTATTCTCAAATAGACGCGAAAATAGCTATTTTGCGGCATAATAGACATAAAAGTTTCATATTAAACAATAAATTTCGGATATTAGGTGTTAATCAATAACAAAGACTACAGCCGCGTATGTAAGATATTACATCAAAGTATTCCTTAAATGCGCATAAATAGTTACTTTCGCATCAAAATACATTAAAAACAGTATATGTCGACTAACGAAGAAGGTTCATCAAGAAAGAAAACGAAGTCAGTTTACGTCTCTACGGTTATCAGTATTGCACTGGTTTTGCTGATGACAGGATTACTGGGTTTGATATTAGTACACGCTAAAAATCTCTCCAAATACGTTAAGGAAAATATCGTACTCAATATTATCGTCAACGATAATGTCAACGAAGGCGATGTTTTGGCCATGCAGAAAGACATCGAAAAAGATCCATATGTGCTACGTACCGAATACATCAGCAAGGAACTGGCTGCCAAAAACCTGAAAGAGGATTTGGGCGAGGATTTTGTGGAATATCTTGGGCACAACCCCCTATTGCCGTCTATCGACGTATATCTTAAAGAGCAATACGCTAATACCGATAGCATACAGACTTTTATACAGAAAGCTTCTAAGAACAGCCGTGTAAAAGAGGTGGTTTTTCAGGAATCCCTCATCGATATGGTCAACAAGAATATCCGTATCATCGGTATGGTGGTATTAGCTTTCACCGTGGTCTTGCTGATTATTGCCGTGGCATTGATCAATAACACGATCCGTTTGGCAATTTACTCGCAGCGTTTCTTGATCAAAAGCATGCAACTGATTGGAGCCACCAAAAACTTTATCCGGAAGCCTTACCTTTTTTATGGCATCTTCCATGGTTTGTTGGGCGCCTTGATTGCTATTCTATTGCTTATTTTCACCCTTCAATTTGCGCAGAAACAAATTCCTGATCTCGTTTTCCTACGCGATTGGTACGAGTTTGGCGCTATTTTCTTGATTGTGGTGGCACTTGGCATTTTGATATCGGGTTTCAGCACCTACTTTGCCGTCACAAAATACCTTAAAGCTAAATCTCACAGTTTATACCGTTAATTATCTGCAACACATGTCGGAAAAAAAATTTAAGAGTACATCTTCAAGTAGCAATGCCAAAGTAGGCTTTGCTTTTGAAAAGATAAACTATCAATTGCTCATCGCGAGCATCGTGGTCGTTTTGATCGGCTTTATATTGATGATGGGCACAGAAGACATCTACAGCTTCACCAAGATCACCCTTGCGCCCTTGGTTGTCGTTTTAGGGTTCGCACTAGGCTTTGTTTCGATATTGTATAAACCGAAAAGCAAAAACGCGCAAGACTAATGACCTATTTCCAAGCTATTGTTTTAGCCATTATCGAAGGATTAACGGAGTTTTTGCCTGTTTCATCCACTGGGCATATGATTATCGGCACCGCCTTAATGGGCATGGAACCATCGGCCTTTGTGAAGCTCTTTACCATCGTCATCCAACTGGGCACCATTCTCTCTGTATTGGTCTTATATTTCAAACGTTTCTTTAGATCCCTCAACTTCTACTACAAGCTCGTCGTGGCAGCTATTCCTGCTTCGATACTGGGTTTGTTATTGAGTGATTTCATTGATTCTTTATTGGAGAGCCCACTGATGGTGGCGGTGATGTTGGTGATCGGTGGTGTGGTCTTGTTATTTGTTGATAAATGGTTCAATAAGCCTGAAGTAGACAATTCCGATGAAATCTCCTACAAACAAGCTTTTATTATTGGCGTATACCAGTGTTTAGCGCTGATTCCTGGCACGTCTCGATCGGCAAGTACCATCGTTGGTGCCATGACGCAAAGCCTCACGCGGAAGGCCGCAGCGGAGTTTTCTTTCTTCTTGGCCATTCCGATGATGCTGGGTGCATCGATTGTTAAACTATACAAGTTCTTAAAAGAAGGACATACATTTTCCAGTGAGGAAATCAATATGCTTATCGTCGGTAACATCGTTGGCTTTGTAGTAGCTATCGTGGCGATAAAAACGTTTATCAATATATTGACAAAATACGGTTTTAAAGCTTTTGGCTGGTATAGGATTATTGTAGGATTAGTGATTATTGTGTTAATATGGAGTGGGCATAGCCTACAAATAATATAAATGACGAAGAGTGAAGAAACCGGCCGTCCTGCATTTCAGTTTGCGGAGGGCGAGGTACTGTTGGTAGACAAACCACTGACGTGGACGAGCTTCGATGTTGTAGGCAAATTGCGCAACAGTATGAAGCCTTTAAAAATAAAAGTCGGCCATGCCGGAACATTGGATCCCTTGGCGACCGGCCTGCTCATCATCTGCACCGGGAAGTTTACCAAGCGTATTGATTCCTTCCAGGCAGAAGACAAAGAGTATACCGGAATCATTAACCTGAGCGGATCTACTCCTTCTTATGATCTCGAGACGGAGGTTGATCATACCTTTGACTATAGCCAGCTACGGGATCAGGATATACTGGATACTACGAAGCAGTTTATTGGTGATATTACCCAGGTACCTCCCGCGCATTCGGCCATCAAAATCAACGGGGAGCGCGTGTACGAGAAAGCTCGACGTGGAGAAGAAGTCGAATTGAAGGTCAGGCACATCCGTATCAGCGATTTTGTGATTGAAAAAATCGAACTTCCCGAGGTTCATTTTCGGATCACCTGTTCCAAAGGCACCTACATCCGATCCATCGCCCACGACTTTGGAAAAGCATTGGGTATCGGTGCGCACCTCAGTCAGTTGCGACGGACAAAAAGCGGTAACTTTGATGTAAAAGAAGCTTGGGACTTGCAAGATTTAATCGAAAAGATTAAATTACAAAAGAGCACTAATCAAGAATAAATAATCCTAGATAAGGAATGAAGATATACAGAAGCTTAGATGAGTTCGAAACCTTGTCAAATGCTGTAGTGACGATCGGCACATTTGATGGCGTACATATAGGCCACCAAAAGATCCTGTCCAAGCTGAAGGAGTGTGCGAGCGAACATGGAGGAGAAACTGTTCTATTGACTTTTTTCCCGCATCCCCGGTTGATTATCAACCCTAATGACGATAACCTCCGCTTGATCAACGATATCGAGGAAAAGTCACATCGATTGGCCCTTTCGGGTATCGATCACCTCATCATCACGCCATTTACGCGTGATTTCTCCAATCAATCGCCTGAAGAATATATCAGCAATGTACTTGTCGGAAAATTAGGCACCAAGCAAATCGTCATTGGCTACGACCACCATTTTGGCAAAGATAGGGCCGGCACGATCAAAGATCTCAAACATTTTGCCGAAATTTACGATTACGCTGTCGAGCAAATTCCCGAGCAGGATATCGAAGATGTAGCTGTTTCATCCACGAGGATTCGTGAATCGCTGATTAAGGGTGACATCGAAACGGCCAACAAGTACCTAGGCTATCCGTTCGAACTTACGGGAACGGTTGTCCGCGGTGACCAGATCGGACGCGAGATTGGCTTTCCTACAGCGAATCTGAACGTGCACGAAGCCCATAAACTGATTCCAGCCTATGGGATCTATGCGGTGGAAGCAGAGATCTATCCCAACGTTCCTTTTATACAGACCGGGGACTATATTGACCCGGCTCCTGAGCGCGTCGCCAAAGGCATGGCCTACATCGGTACGCGTCCTACCGTAGATGGGATGAACCGTAAGATTGAAATCAATCTGTTGGATTTCAAAGATGATATCTACACGAAAACGCTGCGCGTTAAATTTTTGAAATTTATCCGTCACGATCAGTGGTTTGAGTCGCTAGACGCCATGCGTGAACAGATCAAAGAAGACGAGAAAAATATCAGGAGTTACTTTGACGGGCATTAGGCCGGCACAATTGCTGAAAAGATATAAAACAAAAAACGATCGATAGTTTATCGATCGTTTTTTTTGTGCTCATATTGTTCCATCACGATACGCAGTTGCTCTGCCTGATCAATGATCGAATTATCAAGTACAAAAGCATCATCGGCTTGTCGTAGCGGGCTTTCTTCGCGGGTGCTGTCGATATGGTCACGATGCGACAGATTTTCCACCACCTCTTCCATGGTCACCATCTCCCCTTTTGCTGCAAGTTCAGCAAACCTTCGTTCCGCACGCACACGAGGATCGGCCGTCATAAAGATCTTGAGATCCGCATCGGGGAATACCGTTGTGCCAATATCGCGGCCATCCATCACGATGTTCCTGCGCTTGCCCAACTTCTGTTGTTGGGTGACCATCGCATGCCGAACCGCTTTGATCGCACTCACCTCGCTCACCAGATCAGATACATGCATCATGCGAATTTCGTCAGATACATCTTCATCATTTAACAAAATCTGGGTCTTCTCGGCATTCGGGATAAAATCGATATGTATATTTTCCAAAGCGGCCAATACGGCCTCTTCATTCGTTTGATCGATCTCATGCCGTATAAAGTACAACGTCACTGCCCGATACATGGCTCCACTATCGATAAACACAAAATGCAGCTTCTTCGCCAACGCCTTTGCTACCGTACTTTTTCCACAAGAGGAGAAACCATCGATAGCGATAATAAAATTCTTTCTAGACATTAGCGGGTGCCTCCTATTAAAATACCGGCTTTATTCACCAAAGGGATCTTCATCAAATTTTCATCGACAATGCTTTCGGGCAAAAAGATGTATTTCTTATCGTAAATCGTATTATCGATATAATAGCTCAGCCAATACTCATTGGTCAACCCAAAAACCTGCGTATCGATGGCTTCAATTTTCACCGCGGATAATGCATCAACATCGCCAATGAAATGCCTCAGGCTGCTGGTCTTTACCTCCCGACCATCCTTATGCCCATATCCTTTGGAGGACACCAATACATTGGTGATGGGCGTTTCCTTTTCATTAATCAAATACACGTTCCAAACCTTCTCAGATGGAGATTCCCTCTCCAAGACGATCGCAATGGATATGTCTTCTACAATATTATCGGGCAAATCCTTTTTCATAGTCTACTTCTTCGTTTTTGCCTTCGTCGTTGTTTTCTTAGCAGTCGTCTTTTTTGTTGTAGCCTTCTTTGTTGTTGCTTTCGCGCCGGCCTTCTTCGCTGCCGCAGCTTTTCCCTTCGGATCGGCGTCTGCCCATTTCAACACGTCTTCGTAGCTGATCTTATCGACGTCTGTTCCTTTCGGAATCTTGACGTTTTGCTTACCCAATCGGATAAAAGGTCCCCAACGGCCGTTCTCGATCTGCGCTTCAGGGTTTTCTTCAAATACCCGAATGACCTTTTCAATATCTTTTTGGCGCTTTTCTTGAATAATCTGGATGGCCTCTTCTTCGGAAACATCCATAGGATCTACCCCTTTTGGCAGCGAATAAAAGGCACTCGCATGGCGGATATACGGCCCAAACCGGCCGATAGCCACCGTCATCTCCTTTTCTTCAAATTCGCCGACTTTCTTCGGTAATTTGAAAAGATCCATGGCTTCTTCGAAACTAATGGTTTCGATCATCTGCCCTTTTCTAAGAGATGCAAACCGCGGCTTCTCCTCGTCATCCGCAGAACCGATCTGTACCAAGGGACCAAAACGGCCTACGCGCACGGTCACCGGCTTTCCAGAAGCTGGATCTACCCCTAGTTCACGCTCGTGGCTTGCACGGTCGGCATTCTCCAAGGTATCTTGAATGCCATCGTGGAAAGGACCGTAGAAATCCTTCAGCATCGCTGTCCACTCCTTATCGCCTTGGGCGATCTCATCAAACTCTTTCTCTACTTTCGCGGTAAAATGGTAATCAATGATGTCGTTGAAATGCTCCACAAGGAAGTCATTAACCAATACACCGATATCAGTAGGAAACATCTTGGAACGCTCGGCGCCCGTTGTCTCCGTTTTCAGTTGCTCCAGCACCTGCTGTTCGCTAATGGTCAGCACCGTATAGTGGCGCTCCCGGCCATCACGATCTTCCTTTACCACATAACCCCGGTTTTGAATCGTTGATATGGTCGGCGCATAGGTCGATGGACGTCCTATACCCAGTTCTTCCAATTTCTTCACCAACGAGGCCTCCGTGTAACGGGCAGGTGGACGCGAGAAGCGTTCGGTTGCATTCATTGCCTTGAGCGATAGTGCCTGCCCTTTTTCCAAAGGAGGAAGCAAAGCGTTGTCGCCTTCCTGATCTTGCGTGTTATCGGAATCATCATCCGTCGATTCCATATACACCTTCAGAAAACCATCAAACTTCATGATCTCGCCGGTAGCGACCAGATCTTCCGCGCGTGTCGACACATCGATCTTTGCCGTTGTTTTCTCAAACTCGGCCTCACTCATCTGTGATGCGATGGCACGCTTCCAGATAAGCTCGTACAAACGGCGTTCGGCGTTGTCGCCATCGATGCTATGTTCAGAAAAGTAAGTCGGACGGATGGCTTCGTGAGCCTCTTGCGCACCAGCAGATTTCGTTTTATAGCGACGTAGTTTATGGTATTTTTCGCCATAAGCGTTCACAATCTCTTGCTCTGCGGCGTTGATGGCCGTATCGCTCAAGTTAACGGAGTCTGTACGCATATAGGTAATACGTCCAGCCTCATACAAGCGTTGCGCGACCTGCATGGTACGCGCTACCGAAAAGCCTAGCTTTCTGCTAGCTTCCTGCTGTAAGGTAGACGTGGTAAACGGTGCGGATGGTGAACGCTTGGCCGGCTTCTTCTCCAGCGATGAGATGGAAAATGAAGCTTGTATACAATCGTTCAAAAACTGCGCGGCATCTTCTTTTCGTTCAAAGCGATGAGGAAGCTCAGCTTTAAACTGCTCACGAGCTTTCCCCGTGGTAAATTGTGCTACTATTTTATAGGAAGCTTCCGCTTCGAACCTATTGATATCTCGTTCGCGCTCGACAATAAGGCGCACGGCTACGGACTGTACCCGTCCTGCAGACAAGGAAGGTTTCACCTTTTTCCATAATACCGGCGACAGCTCGAAGCCTACCAAACGGTCAAGCACGCGTCGTGCCTGCTGGGCATTAACGAGGTTAAAATCAATTTTTCGGGGTTTCTCGATTGCACTTAAGATGGCTGGCTTGGTTATTTCATGAAACACGATGCGCTTGGTTTTGTCGTCTTTCAAGGCCAGTGTCTCGTATAAATGCCAAGAAATAGCTTCCCCCTCACGGTCCTCATCGGATGCTAGCCAAACCATCTCTGCTTCTTTTGCTAGCTTCTTTAACTCGCTGACTACCGATTTCTTATCGGAAGGAACCTCATATTTTTGTTTAAAATTATCTTCGGTATCAATAGCGTCATCCGTCTTCACTAAATCGCGGATATGACCGTAACTGGACTTCACCAAAAAATCCTTTCCTAGGTATCCCTCTATCGTTTTGGCCTTTGCCGGTGACTCTACTATCAATAAATTTTTTGCCATCTATACATGATTGAATTTTGCAAATAAAGGTATTTCAAAATGGAATGACAATACTTTTTATCACTTCATCCTAAAAAACCGTGTTTGGCTTCGTTTATCCCAGAAAGATAATATCCAACAGATAAAATCCAGCAAAAATAACCGACGCCACCCCGTTGGTAGTCATAAAGGCGCGGTTTACGCGCGTCAGATCCGTGGGGCTTACTATATAATGTTGATAAATAAGCAATAGGCCATAAAAAAGCAAGCCCAGGTAATAAAACCAACTTACCTCCATATATAATACCGGCAAGAATACGAAAATAAAAGACAAAACATGTAAACATTCTGAAATCCGTAAAGCTTTCGCTCCCCCAAAATAAGCAGGAATGGAGTTTAATCCTTGTGTCCTATCAAACTCCTCGTCCTGCAAGGCGTATATAATATCGAACCCTCCAGACCAGCACATCACGGCCAATCCAAAGAATATCGGTATGCTATTGAACTGATTGGTGACCACCAAATAAGCCCCTATCGGTGCTAAACCCAGACCAACCCCAAGGACCAAATGGCACAACGGCGTAAAGCGTTTTGTATAACTGTAAAACAAAACAACGAACAAGGCCACCGGCGACAAATAGAAACATAGGCTGTTGATGAAATAGGTAGCCCCAATAAAAAGCAAGCAATTCACGACGGTGAATGTCAATGCATTGGTTGCACTGATTTTTCCCGAAGGTATATCGCGCATGGCCGTGCGCGGATTCTTGGCATCGATATCACGATCCAGAAAGCGGTTAAAGGCCATGGCCGCATTTCGAGCCGTTACCATACAAAGTAACATCAAAGCCAACTTCTTCCAATCAAACGCATGATCGGTCGTCTGTAGGGCAAGAAAAAATCCAATAATGGCAAAAGGGAGCGCAAAGATACTATGTGCAAAAAGCACAAGCGACATATACTTCTTCATTATTGATCGTTTGTTTCTGGCGCTTGGAAATTTAGATTCACCTCGTGAATGGCGGCCAAGATCTCGTCTGTGCCGGTCTTCAACTCCGATGAGGTAATGAAATGCTGGGGCACAGCCTCAAAGAATTTCAATAAAGCCTTCCTAAATTTCGCTACGTTTTGATCCGTTTTCACGGCGGACTGTTTGTCTGCCTTCGTGAACACCAATAGGAAGGGCAAGCCCTGTTCGCCCAACCAGCAACAGAAGTCGACATCGATCTTCTGCGGCTCATGCCTGCTATCGATCAACACGAAAATACATTGTAGGTTAACGCGTTTGGTGAGATAAGCCCGAATAAATTTCTCCCATTCCGACCTATTCTTTTTGGACGTCTGCGCAAAGCCATAACCGGGAAGATCCACCAAGTACCACTCTTCATTCATGATGAAGTGATTGATCAACTGTGTTTTCCCGGGCTTTTGCGAGGTTTTTGCCAAGCCTTTTCTGCGGGTCATCGCGTTGATTAGCGATGATTTACCAACGTTTGACCGTCCGATAAACGCATATTCAGGCAGTTGTGGTGCCGGCAACTGTCTTACATCTGTATTGCTACAAACAAACTCTGCAGATTTTATTAACATACGCAAAGGTAAAGAATTCCGAAAGCTAAAAACAACTCATTTTTTCAAGGCATTATTATTTTAGGTTTTTTTTGCCTTATTTTAAAGAAAAATAGACAAACCAATGCTGGAAATCAAAAATATTGTCAAACAATATAGCCACCACCGCGCCCTAAACGACGTGTCGCTACACGTACCCAAAGGATCTATTTTCGGTCTTCTGGGGCCCAACGGCGCTGGCAAAACATCGCTCATCCGCATCATCAATCAAATTACGGCGCCGGATAGTGGCGAGATCATCTTTGACGGCGAGCCACTCAAACCCAAACATATCGAGCGCATCGGCTACCTGCCGGAAGAGCGTGGTTTGTACAAGAAGATGAAAATCGGCGAACAGATGCTTTATCTGGCGCAGCTTAAAGGTCTTAAAAAGAACGACGCCATGCAGCGCATCAAGTACTGGTTTGAAAAGCTAGAAATGCAATCCTGGTGGGAGAAAAAGGTCGAAGATCTTAGTAAGGGCATGCAGCAAAAGGTGCAATTTGTGGCCACAGTATTGCATGAGCCCGACTTGATCATTTTGGATGAACCTTTCTCTGGCTTTGACCCCGTAAATGCACAAATTATCCAACAGGAAATCTTGGAGCTTAATCAGAAAGGCGCGACGATCATCTATTCGACCCACCGTATGGAGTCTGTGGAAGAACTCTGTGACTATATCGCTTTGATTAACAAATCGGAGAAGATACTGGATGGTTCGGTCTCTGATATCAAAAGTTCGTACAAAAACCAAACCTACAGCATTGTCTACCAATCCAAAAGCGGTGTAGCATTACAGCTCAACTCTGCACTGTTCGAGGTGATCGATCAGGCGACTACACCTGAAGAGCAGGTCATGACCGTGCGCACTGACAACCAAACCTCCCTCAATGAGCTGTTGCTGTTCCTCATTCCACAGGTTGAAATCCTGCAGGTACGGGAAATCGTACCTTCGATGCACGATATATTTATAGACAAAGTCACTAAAAACGCCAACCACACTTTATCCTAAACGACGATGAGCAAAATTCCCTTAATCATACAGCGTGAGTATTTCAGTCGGGTAAAAAAGAAATCCTTCTTACTCACCACCTTTCTTGTTCCCTTGTTTTTCATCGGCATGTATGTCGGTGTATTTTACCTGACCAAGAAAAGCTTCGAAGACAAGCATGCCATCGTGCATATTGTAGACGAAGAAGGCAGCATCGCGCCCCTACTCAAAAGCAACAAGAATCTGACCTACACCAACTCCAGTGTGGAGCTACAGCAACAGATTGAACAACTTAAAAACCAAGAAGACAACACCAACCTGTTGATTATCCCGAAAAATTTCTACGAAATACGGCAGGTGGAGCTGTTGTCTGCTGGCAAGCCCAATATCACCACCCAAAATGAGGTCAAGGATCATCTAAAGGAAATCATCCGTAATGCGGAATACAAAAGATTAGGACTTGATGGCGAGAATATTAAAAAGATCAATGATAGTATCAGTATCGCTGCTAAAGAATTATCCGAAGATGGCGACGCCAAAGAGAGTCACACCGAGGTAGCCATGGGTATTGCTATGGCGCTATCGGTTTTAGTTTATCTTTCTCTATTCTTATATGGAGCACAGGTGATGCGCGGCATTATCGAGGAGAAAACGAGCCGTATTGTAGAAGTTGTCATCTCTTCCGTGAAACCATTTCAACTGATGATGGGCAAGATCATCGGTATCGGCCTCGTTGGTTTGACGCAATTTCTACTTTGGCTGATTTTAACCACAGCCCTGACTAGCGCAGCTACCACCCTTATTTTTGAGCAGCAAGATATCGCAGCACAAGCTATGGCACAAAATAAAGGCGCTATGCCAGCCGCAGGAGGCCTCGACTTTTTGAATGCCTTGCAATCGGTCAACTTCACAGAGCTGTTGCTTTGCTTTTTCGCCTTCTTCCTTGGCGGATACTTCCTCTATAGCGCGCTGTTTGCCGCGGTAGGTTCGGCAGTAGATAGTGAAACCGAAGCCACGCAATTCACCATGCCCATCACCATGCCTTTGCTCCTGACCTATATCCTTTCCTTCGGGGTACTGGTCAACGATCCCAACGGTAGCATTGCCACTTGGTTAAGCTTTATTCCTTTTACCTCGCCTATTGCCATGCTCGTACGGGTACCTTTTGGGGTTCCTACTTGGCAGATCATCGTTTCCTTGTTGCTCCTCGTCGCCGGATTTCTATTGACCACCTGGGTCGCCGGACGAATCTACCGCACCGGCATCCTGATGTACGGCAAGAAAGCCAGCTTCAAAGAATTGATAAAATGGTTTAATTACAAAAGCTGATAACCCTGAATTTTTTGCATTTTTGTAGCCGTTAATTTCGGAGGCAGATTATGCAAAATTTCACCCTTTTTGATTTCAAACAAAAGGTAAACTATAAAAACGAACTACTGGCCGGTCTAACCGTTGCCATGACCATGATTCCAGAATCATTGTCCTTTGCCATCTTTGCAGGCCTGTCACCTTTGACAGGCCTTTATGCTGCGTTTATCATGGGCTTGGTCACCGCCATCTTAGGTGGTCGTCCGGGCATGGTATCGGGTGGTGCCGGTGCCACCATCGTGGTGCTCGTCGCATTGATCCACACACAGGGCGTGGAATATCTCTTTGCCACCGTAGCTTTGGCCGGCCTTCTCCAAATATTGGTGGGCATTTTCCGTCTCGGTAAGTTTGTGCGCCTGATTCCTGAACCCGTGATGTACGGCTTCTTGAACGGCTTGGCGGTCATTATCTTTATGGCACAGATCGAGCAGTTTAAAGTATTGGAAGCCGGAAAGCTGGTGTGGCTACAAGGATCTTCCCTGTATACCATGCTGGGTCTCGTCTTACTCACCGTTGCGATCGTCTTTTTTGTTCCAAAGATCACCAAAGCCGTCCCCGCTTCCCTGATCGCCATCATCGTTCTATTTTTGCTGGTGCTAGGTTTTGGCATCGATACCAAGACGGTGAAAGATATCGCCCAAATAAAAGGCAACTTCCCTCCTTTCCATATACCGCAGGTACCAATCAATCTGGACACGCTATTCATCATCTTTCCATACGCATTAATTATGGCCAGCGTAGGCCTTATCGAAAGCCTGTTGACCTTAACCATCGTGGACGAGGTAACCGACACACGAGGAAGTGCCAATCGGGAATGCATTGCGCAGGGGACGGCCAATATCGCCAACGGTTTCTTTTCGGGCATGGGCGGTTGTGCCATGATTGCGCAGACCTTCGTCAACCTGAATGCCGGATCGCGGGCACGCCTCAGCGGCATTATTGGTGCGCTAACCATTTTGCTGATCATCCTCTTTGGTAGTTCCCTTATCGAGCGTATCCCTATGGCTGCACTAGTGGGTGTGATGATGGTCGTTGCTATCAGCACCTTTAAGTGGAGCACCTTTACAATATGGAATAAGATGCCGAAAAGCGACGTGTTGATCTGCGTGCTGGTTGCCACGGTTACCATTTTGATGCACAATCTTGCACTCGCCGTGCTCATCGGCGTCATCCTCGCTGCTTTGGTCTTCGCTTGGGACAATGCCAAAATGATCCGGGCGCGTAAAGTGCTTACCGAAAATGGTGAAAAGCATTACTATATACATGGACCCCTATTTTTTGGTTCGGCAGGCACCTTCGCCCAAAAATTTGACTTCGGAAGCGATCCCCAAGAAATTGTTATCGACTTTCAGGAGAGCCGCATAGTTGATATGTCGGCCTTGGAAGCGCTCAAAAAGGTGCAGGATCGCTATCGTACACTCGGCAAAAACATCAAACTAAGAAATGTCAATGATGATGGTCGCCGCTTGATCGAAAACACCAAGGGCATGTTGACGATCGATTTCATACACGATTAACTCGATATATTTCTTTATATCATACAAAGATGATATCTTTAGTTACAATAAACAAAAAATGAGATGGCAGCAACATATGATACGTCGAAAAAGAAATCCGGCACATTCCGAAAAATTTTAGGTTGGGCCGTGTTGTTATTACTTCTTGCGGGAAGTGGATACGTTTATTACAGGTATTATTTTGTATTCGGGGAAGGTGTAAAATCAGGTTACCTGAATTACGCTGTAAAAAAGGGGAATCTTTTTAAGACCTACGAAGGAAAATTAATTCAGGAAGGCTTTGGCAGCTCCAAAGTGGGCACAGGTATCTCCAGCAATGAATTTGAATTCTCCATCGAAAGCGATTCCATCTTCAACCTACTCGAAGTAAACAGCGGAAAATACTTTGATCTACATTATAAAGAATATCACGGCATCTTGCCTTGGCGTGGTAACACCCGCTATGTGGTTGACCAAGTGGTCAATATGAAGTAGGCGGAGATTAAAGAAAACCCTATAAAATAAATGAGCCGCATGAAAAGATGCGGCTCATTTTGTAATTACAATACGTTAGCTACTTCACGCGCTTATTTGGTTTGTTACTCATCACAAATTTAAGCTTCCCGCCCCGTACGATATCTTGATGCTTGATTCGGTATCCATTCACAGGCTGACCATTCAAGAGCACCTCCTTCACGTATACATTCTTGTCCGACTGGTTTACGGCTTCAATTTCAAACACTTTACCATCAGCCAAAGTTACGCTGGCCTGTTTCACCGAAGGGCTACCCAACCAATATTCGTCGCTTCCGGGACTAACCGGATAGAAGCCCAACGAACTGAAAAGATACCAAGCACTCATCTGTCCACAATCATCATTACCACCTAGACCATCGTGTCCCGTATGATATTGGTTCTTCAGGATCATCCGGATACGATCTTGGCCTTTCCAAGGAATACCGGCTAAGTTATGCAGGTACACCACGTGGTGGGCCGGTTCATTCCCGTGCACATAGTTGCCAATGATCCCCTCTCGGGTAATATCCTCTGTATTGGCGAAGAACTTATCTGGCAGGTGCATGGTAAACAAGGAATCCAAGTAAGCGGATAAGCGTTTACTGCCCCCCATACGTTCCATTAGGCCTTCCGGGTTATGGGGCACGTATAAGCTGTAGTTCCAAGTATTACCTTCAATAAACCCCTGTCCATGTGTTTCCAAGAGGTCAAACTTGGCCCTGAAGTTTCCTTTTGAATCTTTTGGACGCATAAAACCGATACGATCGTCAAATAGGTTTTTCCAGCTGTCGGCACGTTTGGCGAAAGTCTGATAAACCGCTTCATCTCCAAGATGTTTGGCCAGTTGGGCAATACACCAATCGTCATAAGCATATTCCAAGGTGTTGGAAACCGAGGTGCCCGATAGTTCATCCGGCACGTATCCCAAGTCGATATAAGGTCCTATACCTTCATACCTTCTCGCGTTGGCTGTTTGCACACAGGCTGCGAGCGCCGCTTTGGCATCGCCTTTATACACCCCTTTGATAATCGCATCCGTCACAACGGAAACCGCATGGTAGCCGCTCATACACCAGTTATCGTTGGCATAATGCGACCATATGGGCAGCATCTTCAGCGTACTTTGGTCGTAATGGGCCATCATGGAGGCCACCATATCTGCATTGCGCGCCGGGTTGATCAGGTTCATGTAAGGATGAAACGCGCGGAAAGTATCCCAAAGGGAGAAAGAGGTATAGTTTACAAACCCATCTGCCTTATGCACCTCTTGGTCCAAGCCCTTGTATTCGCCATTGGCGTCCATATACACGGTAGGCATCAAGGCCGCGTGGTACATCGCGGTGTAGAAGTTCACATAATCGTCTTTCGTCGACATATCTACTTTGATCTTCTGTAGCTCCGCTTCCCACAGCTTTTGGCCTTCCCTCTTTACACGCTCAAAATCCCAATGCGGAATTTCTTGCTCCATATTCTGCAGGGCGTTGCGCATGCTCACAGGGCTTAGCGCTACCTTCAATTGTACCTGTTCCGCATCTTCGGTAGCAAAGTCAAAATGCATTTTCAACTGTTTGCCTGCCAAGTCTGGAAAGTTATCGCTTTGATCGAATTTACGCCAGAACCCTTTATACACTTGCTTTTTATCATCTTGCTGCGCACCATAGTTCTTAAACGGCTTGGAAAAGCTGATGGCAAAATAAACTGTTCGTGTGCGCGCCCAGCCATGGCTTTGCATGTATCCAGTCACGAGGCTATCGTTCAGTACACGCACGACGGTCCATACATTCTTCTCATCATAATTGTAGATACCCGATTTAAGATCAAGGATGATGTGCGCATCGGCGGCTTTTGGAAAGGTGTAGCGATGGAAGCCGACCCTATTGGAAGTGGTCATCTCTGCCAATACCTTCGGATCATCAAGAAACACCTTGTAATAATTAGCTTCCGCCGTCTCTTTGGCATGGTCGAAGCGCGAGCGATAGCCCGTCTCCGGCTTGTCTGCTGTGCCGGGGTTAAGCTGTACAGCACCCACGGTAGGCATCACGGATATATCGCCCAGATCGGAATGGCCAGTACCGCTAAAATGCGTGTGGCTAAAGCCGACGATCGTGGGATCTTTATATTGGTAACCTGCACAATATTGATACACCTCGCCGTTATATCGGCCGTTTACCGCATAAGGAATCGTGTCGGTATCCGGACTGAGCTGCACGGCGCCAAATGGAACCGTCGCGCCGGGGAAGGTATGCCCCATCTTTGCCGTTCCGATGATCGGCGACACATACTTCACCAATTCTTGGTTTTGCGCTGCTGCCGCAAACGGTAGAAGCAACAACAGGCCTAAATTTTTCAGTTTTATCATATGCTAACTTTACGAAAGAAGACCAAATGAAAAGTTTTACCTTTCCATTCGGTCTTCCTACTTACGAACTTAATTAAATTTTTCTTAAATAGCAGGGTTAGCCACATAGCTTTGCCACAAGGCATCCAGTGTCTTACCGGTCTGCTCCTGCCAGAACGAATCGTTGTATTTCCGCTCACGCATCACCTTGTCTAGCTTTACCATGGTTCCTTTTTTCACTTTGGTTTCCAACCAATAGAAGAAACGAGCCGTAATGCGGTAAGCATTTTCGTAGTGATGTTCCGGCTTTAGTTCGGGCAGCTTCCAGTTGGCACCGGCGTTGTCCACGCCATCCACAAAGCGCACATAGTCCGCAATACCTTCCGTGATCCATCCCGGCCCCGAGTTGCCCGGGTAGGCCTGCACCAAGTGCATGCCTTCGTGCGTCACGATATCGATATCGCCTGGATTCTTCTTAAACCACTCCGGGTTAAAGCGAATCACCCCACCGCCTGCTGCTGCAATACCGGTGTAGGCAGGATCCATGACAAAGACAACTTTGCTTGTCGCATCCTTATTGTACTTCTTCGCTAATTTTGGATAGGTGGTAAAGAACGTCTTAATTAAACGTTGCTTCACGACCGGATCAAATTGCGTAGCCTTATCAATGTACACCAAGCTATATTTGCCTTCTTTCAAAGTATCGACGGAAACGGCTAGCTCTATATCTTTATCCAAACGGCTCCATCCGTCCTGTGCTTTTGACAAGCCTATGCTGCCCGCCAATAGCGCTACTAAAAACATCTTCTTCATCTTGTTATTTCTTTGGTTAATTTCTTAGTATTTATCCTTATCTGATGTGAACGAGTAAGGCACGGCATCTTTGCTCACCCCTCTTGTTTTGTTAGGCACCGCGTCCATATCGATCGTCAGTTTACCACCATTCAAGATCGTTTCGTGGCCGATCCAGTTTTTGTTGAAGGCCTTATTGTTCAATTTGGCATCTTTCACGTAACGGTTTTCGGCCGAGTTGTTGGCAGACTCAATGGTAAATGTTTTACCATTCTCCAAATGCAAGGTCGCTTTTTTGAACAAAGGAGCGCCCATCACATATTGATCCATCGCCGGACAAACCGGGTAAAAGCCCAAGGCCGAGAACACATACCAAGCAGAAGTCTGCCCGTTGTCCTCGTCACCACAGTAACCATCTGGTGTAGGCTTATACATGCGGTTCAATACCTCGCGTGCCCAATATTGTGCCTTCCATGGCTCGCCAGCATAATTGTACAGGTAGATCATATGCTGTATAGGCTGGTTTCCATGTGCATACTGCCCCATGTTAGCAATCTGCATCTCGCGGATCTCGTGAATCACGCCGCCATAGTAGCTATCGTCAAAGTCTGGCGCTTGGTTAAATACCGAGTCAAGCATGTTGACGAATACTTTATCGCCACCCATTAAATCGATAAGCCCCTGCACATCGTGAAATACCGACCAGGAGTAATGCCAGCTATTGCCTTCTGTAAAGGCATCGCCCCATTTCAACGGATTGAATGGCGCTTGGAATTTGCCGTCTTTGTTTTTACCGCGCATCAACTTGGTTTCTGGATCAAACAGCTTTTTGTAGTTCTGCGAACGATCCGCATACAGCTTAATCTCTTCTTTTGGTCTGCCCAAGGCTTTGGCTAGACGGTAAATCGCGAAGTCGTCGTAGGCATATTCCAACGTACGCGCTGCGTTTTCGTTGATACCCACATCATAAGGCACGTAGCCCAGCTCGTTGTAGTAGTCTACGCCTTTACGGCCTACGGCCGTCATGGGTCCTTCATTGTTTGCTCCATGCTGCAATGCTTCATACAGTGTACCGATGTCATAACCACGTGCGCCTTTCAGGTAAGCTTCCGCTACCACCGACGCAGAGTTGTTACCCACCATGATATCCGCAAAGCCTGGACTGCTCCATTCCGGCAAGAAACCGCCTTCTTTATAACAGTTCAGCAAGCCTTCCTGCATTTCCTTGTTGATGCTTGGATACAACATGTTCAACAAGGGATACAGTGCTCTGAATGTGTCCCAGAAGCCAGTCCCGGCAAACATATAACCAGGCTTTACCTCTCCGGTGTAAGGGCTGTAATGCACCACCTTGCCTTCTTTGTTGATTTCGTAAAGTTTGTTCGGGAAAAACACCGTGCGGTAGAGCGTGCTGTAAAACGTGCGGTACTGCTCGTCGGTAGCACCTTCGATGGTGATCTTACCCAATACCTGGTTCCATTTCGCACGTCCTTTGGCTTTGATTTGCTCAAAGTTGTCGTTCTGCAGCTCCTTGAGGTTAAGCTCGGCCTGCTCGGCGCTGATAAAGGAGGAGGCTACTTTGGCCTGTACCACTTGCTGGCCACCTGTTTTCTTAAACCCGATAATGGCACCCGCGTGCTTGCCCTTGGTTTTGTTACCTGCAACCTGCTTTCCTTCTTCTAAAATTTGGTAGCTATCGATCGGTTGGTCAAAGACGATGATAAAGTAGTTCTTAAAATTTGGCAGCTTGCCACGACTATAGCGGCTGGAGTAGCCGATCAACATGTTCTTCTCAGGGATCACCTGCACCTCTGAGCCTCTGTCGAACGCATCCAAGACGACAAACGCGCTATCTGGGCTGCCAAAGGTAAAGCGGAACATCGAAGCACGCTCTGTTGGTGTAACCTCAGCCATCACATGATAATCCGCCAGGTAAACACCATAATAATAGGGTTTTGCAATTTCGGATTTATGCGAAAACCAACTAGCACGCTTCTCTTGATCGAATTCGGCCTTCCCCGATATCGGCATCAATGAAAACTGCCCATAATCGTTCATCCAAGGCGACGGTTGGTGCGTCTGCTTGATCCCGCGAATCTTATCCGATCCGTAGGTATACTGCCAGCCATCGCCCATCTTTCCGGTTTGCGGCGTCCACATGTTCATGCCCCAAGGCAGGCCCACCGCCGGGTAGGTGTTACCATTGGATAGAGAAACCTTCGAATCTGTTCCCATCAAGGTGTTCACATAATCTACCGGATCTAAAATCTCTTGGATGGCCGTCTGCACGACTGCTTTCTTTGCGGTTGCCGAGGCCTTTTGTTGGGCAACCAACTCACTGTTTGCTTGGAGCATGCCCAAGCCCAACAGGGCTATCACCCAATTCTTCGTTTTGCTTACTTTCATATATGTTTGGTAAAGGTCTTTATCTGTTGTCCTCTAGTCAATGTAGTCTTGTGGTTATCTGTGTGGGAGTTTGTCTGGCGCTGATGCGACCGCACAAAAAAATCCGATATCCAAAATAAGAAATTATCCCTACCAATAGCTGTTAATGACTTCCTAATAGATTGTTAATAGATTGTTAACGGTCGCAATAATACCCGTTTTACAACCAGTAATGTTCGATTTTTATTGTATTATAGCGTATAAATAGAGCCTCAGATCAAGATAGACGGCCCTTAAAGATCATATGAACAAAAAGCATATCCCTATATCCATCATTAGCTTTTCGGTACTGTTTATTGTGCAGTATCTGCTGATCTACAATACCTTTGTGTTGCGCAACAACCAGTACCAGGTGCAGGAACGCAAGAGCTTGGATAGTGCCTACCGCAATTTGATGCTGAACGACAAGCTATTCCTAGGAGGGCAGAAAATTATCGATTCCATTATTAAGCCGCGCTACGCCGGATTTCGCGAAGCCTATGGCGATGGATCGCCAAAGTTTGATAGGCTGGCGCAGTCGTTTTGCGATACGCTCTTCACCGCCTTACGGGATAAAAGCAATATGGACAGCATCTTCCGGGAGCTGGTAATCAGTAAAACATTAGATACCACGCTGAGTTTTGCGCTGATCATCACCGATCTACAGATCACTTTTGATGGGCGCCATTATATCCCTGTACTCAATGGCAAATGGAAGGTGGATGAGAAGATCCCCCATATCTTGATCGATGGCTCGCTGGATGTTATCGACAAGCAAAACCAAATTACCGGCCTTACGGTAAGCAGCCCGCAAGGCAATTCCTACAAAATTGCATTTGAACTTCATGCCGACGATCTCGATTCCCGATTTTACAAAATCCTGAAGCAGATGATGCCCACGTTGCTATTATCGTTGCTAGCCATCTCCATGGTCATTGGCATCTACTTTCTGACCTACCGAAACTGGCTGCGGCAAAAGAAAATGACGGAGATGACCTCCGACTTCCTAAACAGTATTACCCATGAGTTTCATACGCCAATCACCACCATTATTGTGGCCAACAGAAGCATCGAAAACCTCGATCAGGCACTGTGGAAGGAGAAGATCCCTGAATTAACGGCTATTATTGCGCGGCAGTCCTCCCGCTTGCAAAAGCTGATTAAGCAAGCGCTTAATATCACCGAGCTGAACGAGTACAACCTCGAAAGAGAGAATCTCCCCCTGTTGCCTCTATTGGCCGAGTCGGTAAGCGATTACCGCTTATCATTGGAACAGCATATCGACCTCGAATTCATCAACGACCTTACTGATGCAGATATGGAAATCAAAGTCAATAAGTTCCTGTTTACAACGGCGATATACAATATTTTCGACAACGCCATCAAGTACAACAAATCGATGCGCAAGAGTATTCGCGTGCAACTCGTACAACAAGCTGACCGTACAGGCATACAGATTGGTGATAATGGCATCGGCCTAGATGAGAAACAACTCAAATCCATCTTTCAGAAATTTTATCGAGGTGCAGAGTCCATCAACCGGCCCGGCTTGGGCTTAGGTCTATTTTATGTGAAGAAGGTTGCCGAGGCACATGGATGGCACCTTGAGGTGCACAGTGCTAAAGATTCCGGCACACTGTTCACCATTTGGATCGATTAATTATTTTTGAACGCTTATTTTTATGGCATCATGGAGCAAAAACGACGACTCTTGTATGTAGAAGATGAAACCGATCTGGGTAACGTGGTTTCACAATACCTCGAAATGGTAGGCTTCGACGTGGTATGGGCCAAAAGCGCATCCGAGGCTTTGCAAATTTTCAGGGCTTCCTGTGATTTTGACCTCGTGCTCATCGACGTGCAATTGCCCGACTATAATGGCTTCCAGCTGGCGGCAGAAATTAGTGAGCAGCTTGCCGGGCAACCCTTTCTTTTTCTGACAGCTCGGCGTGAAAAAAAAGATCGCTTACAAGGGCTTAATATCGGAGCAGACGATTACATTACCAAGCCCTTCGATGTGGATGAGTTGGTGCTACGCATCAAGAACATTTTAAAGCGACTGGACTTTCAGCGTCCGCAGCCCGTGCCCCGCGAACCCGACAGTATACTCACACAGATTGGCGACGTGCAGATCAACCGAAACACCCATAAAATGAACTGCCCCGATGGCAAGCAGGTCGACCTCACCTTGCGCGAGATGCAGGTGATGCTCTTTCTAAATGAAAACCAAGAGAAACTGTTGCGCCGTGAAGATATCCTGCTGCAGATATGGGGCGAAAACGATTACTTTATGGGACGCAGCTTGGATGTATTTATTTCTCGGATTAGGAAGCTGCTAAAACACTCTAAACAGCTGTCCATTGAAACTATTTACGGATCGGGCTTTATCTTCCGTGTGAATCCGCCGCACCGTTAAAAAAATTTATTGCAAGGAGCCATGACGAGAAGCAATCTGCATGTCATCCACAGAGATTGCCTCGTCGTCGTTCCTTTAGCCCTTATAATTCACTGTCGTATACATAACGAATTTCGTCGCGTAGGTTATAGCGGGAAGCCATCACCTCACCATATGCACCGGCCGTACGTATAGCGATTAGATCGCCACGCTTGGACTCCGGTAATGGCACCTCCTTACCAAAGCAGTCCGAGCTCTCGCAAATAGGACCTACCACATCATAGTTTAAGGTTGCTGCCTGTGCATGGTCGCCGCCCACCCGTTCTATCTGGTGATAGGCTTGGTACAAAGCCGGCCGCATAAGCTCGGTCATCCCTGCGTCGAGCACCAAAAAGTGCTTCTTGATACCACTTTTGGTATACAGCACCTTGCTCACCAAGGATCCACATTGCGCGATCAGGGCACGGCCCAGCTCAAAGTGCACCTCTTGTTGCGCCGAGCGCTCCAAAAACTTGTCGAACACCGCAAAATAGGCTTCAAAGTCCGGAATCGGATGCGCGTCCGGCTGCTGATAATCAACGCCCAGTCCGCCGCCTACATTAAGCACCTTGATTTGGGTTCCACGCTCCTCAAACCAGTTCTTCCACTCGTTCACCTTTACACACAAGCTCTTAAACACGTTCATGTCCGTGATCTGGGAGCCCACATGAAAATGCAATCCCATGAGCTCCACATTGGCGGAATTACGGATGACGGCGGCCGCCTTCTCCAACTCGGAAGTGGGCACGCCAAATTTGTTCTCATCAAGCCCTGTCGTGATATAATGGTGCGTGTGCGCATCCACATTGGGATTAATGCGTAGCGATACACTAGCCACTACCCCTTCTTCTTCCGCCAATTCGTTGATCACTTCCATTTCCTGAATAGACTCCACGTTGAACGTAAAGATGCCGTGCTTCAGCGCCGTGCGAATCTCCTTATCCGATTTACCCACGCCTGCGAAAGTGATCTTGCCAGCCGGAAAGCCGCTGTCTATAGCTTTCTGCACCTCGTTGCCACTTACGCAGTCGGCGCCAAAGCCCTTCGCTTGTATAGCCTCCAACAAACGATCGTTGAAGTTTGCCTTCAAGGCGTAATGTACATGAAAATCATACTTATCTGCCGCTGCCTTTGCTTGATCCAAGGTGGCGTTCAGCAACGCCAAGTCGTAATAATAAAAAGGGGTTTCTAAATGCTTTATTTTCTGTTCCTGAGACTTGTTAAACAACATGCGTATCGATGAATTAAAATAAACGGTTATGTAAAGAACGTAAGGCTTCCGTTTTGTGCTCCGTATCCAATAGGATGGAAACATTGTAATCAGAGCCTCCATAAGAGATCATGCGCAGCGGAAGATGTTTCATCGCGTCGAGCACACGCGCAGCATAGCCATGCGTATTGGCGCTGAAATCGCCCACCACACAGACAATCGTTTGGTTGTGGTCTACGCGCACATGTCCAAAATCTTCCACTTCGCGGATGATATCGTCTAGGTTACGGGTATCGTCTATGGTAAGCGACACGGCAACTTCCGAGGTGGTAATCATATCGATCGGTGTTTTGTAGCGCTCGAATATCTCAAAAATCTTACGCAGGAAGCCGTAGGCCAACAACATCCGGGAAGAATGGATGTGGATAGCCGTGATATCATCTTTTGCGGCGATAGCGCGGATCTGTCCTGTCGTCCCCCCCTCTTTGCTGATCAGTGTACCAGCTGCTTGGGGATCCATGGTATTCAAAAGGCGCACGGGCACATTATATTTCTGTGCCGGGAAAACACTTTGTGGATGTAAGATCTTCGCCCCGAAGTATGCAAGCTCGGCCGCTTCATCGAAGCTGAGGTTGGCGATAGGTGAAGTATTTTTCACGACACGCGGATCGTTATTGTGCATGCCGTCAATATCTGTCCAGATCTGTACCTCGTCGGCCTGAATGGCAGCACCGATAAGGGAAGCTGTATAGTCGGATCCTCCACGGCGCAGGTTATCGATCTCGCCAAAGGAGTTACGGCAGATAAAACCCTGTGTGATGAACAACGTATTCGCCGGATGTATGCTCAGCAAGTTCCTTAATTTCTCGCCGATGTATTCCACCATAGGCTCGTTGTCCTCATCGATTTTCATGAAATCCAATGCCGGCAACAGCACCGAAGGCACACCAATCTCTTCCAAATGGAAATGAAACAAGGTGGTCGACAACAACTCGCCTTGGGCAAGGGTAATCTTTTCTTCTACAGGCGTGAACATCTCATTGCCTAAAGAAGCGATATAATTGAAGTGGTAATCGATCAAATTTTTACCCTTATCAAGCCCCTGCTCGGTGGTAAACAACTCCTTGATCAGGTATTCGTACTTGTTTTTATGTTGCTTGACAAGTTCTATCGCTTCTTCGCGCTTTCCGGCCAAAAATGCCTGACCAATTTCTACCAAAGCATTCGTCGTGCCCGCCACAGCGGATAAAACGACAATCTGGCGCTCTGCAGGATTCACAATATCCAGCAGCCCTTTGATGCGCTGGGCACTACCCACAGAAGTACCACCGAATTTTAAAATTTTCATAATTTTATTGTAAGCTATTCTTTAAAAACGTGTAAAAGTAATTAATTCAACGTGTATATTAAACAAAAAATGCGGCACAAACGCTTGAAATTGCTTTTGTGCCGCATAAGTAAGATTATGCGGAGAACTACTTCTTCAAGCTATTTATCAACAGCTCGGCAAGTTCGATTCCAATACGCTCTTGTGCCTCGTTGGTTGCCGCACCGATGTGCGGTGTCAACGATATACGTGGGTGCGCCAAAAGTTCTTTACGTGGTGTAGGCTCATTATCGAACACGTCCAACGCAGCAAACGACACCTTGCCGCTATCCAACGCTTCGATCAGGGCCAACTCGTCGATCACACCGCCGCGTGATGCATTGACCAAGCCCACACCGTCTTTCAACAGGGCAAATTCTGCTTTGCCGATAGCGGGTTTATCCAGAAACGGAACATGCAGGCTAATGAAATCCGCTGCTTTCAACAGCTCTTCAAAGCTCACTTGTTTTACAGGAAGTTCCACAGCAATACCACCCGAGAACGCTACACTCAAAGTCGTAGGTCCATCAAACAGGTCGGTGTATATGACATCCATCCCAAGACCCAAGGCTACTTTCGCCGTCTCGCGTCCGATCCGACCAAAGCCTACCACACCAATCGTTTTGCCACGCAGCTCTACCCCTTTGGCATAAGCTTTCTTCAAGCCTGCGAAATTGGTATCGCCCTCTACCGGCATTTTGCGGTTGGCATCAAATAGAAAACGTACGCCGTTCAGTAAGTGTGCAAAAACAAGTTCGGCAACAGACAACGAAGAGGCTGCTGGCGTATTGATCACGGCAATACCTTTGGAACGCGCATAGTCTACATCAATGTTATCCATACCTACACCGCCACGACCAATCGCTTTGATATTAGGACATACATCGATCAGGGCTTGGCGCAATTTCGTCGCACTACGCACCGTTACGGCATCATAGGCGTTTAGCTTTTCGGCTAGTTCTTCTTGGGGTATATGGTTTGTATCAACTTCAAAACCGGCTTCTTCCAACAGTTTTTTTCCGGCTGCATCAATACCATCATTTGCTAATATTCTCATTGTAAAATTAAAAAGTCAAAATTAAAAACTCAAAAGTTACTACCTCTGCTCAAGGCAAAGGTTTCAAGCGACAGGTTTTTAGGATGAATGTTTTTCTTCAAACTCCTTCATCGCATCCACCAAAGCATTGATCGACGAAATGGTCAAGGCGTTGTAGATCGAGGCACGGAAACCTCCCACAGAGCGGTGTCCTTTAATGCCCACCAAACCGCGCTCTTTGGCCAATTCCAAAAATACAGCTTCTTGCTCAGGGGTATCCATTACGAAGGTGACGTTCATGCGCGAGCGATCCTCTTCGTTGGCCGTACCTTTGAAAAAAGGATTGCGTTCAATTTCTTCATACAGCGTGCGCGCTTTGATGATATTCTCCTGCTCAATCACTTCCACCCCACCTTTGGCTTTCAACCAACGCAGGTTCAACATCGACACATAGATCGAATAAACAGGCGGCGTATTGTACATCGACCCTGCTTTTGCATGCTGCTGATAATCGAAGATGCTTGGAATAACGCGACCAGATTTGCCCAGCAAATCATTCTTCACGATCACCAAGGTGACCCCTGCAGGCCCCATGTTCTTCTGTGCGCCCGCATAGATAATATCAAAATCGGCAACGTTGATCACCCGGCTTAAAATATCTGACGACATATCCACCACGGTAGGAATATGGACATTTGGCTTCTCAAAGATCTCTGTTCCGTAGATCGTGTTGTTTGAGGTATAGTGAAAATAGGTAGCATCCGCCGGAACGGTGAAATCCTTTGGGATGTAGGTATAATTCTTATCCGACGACGAAGCAACAATTTCTACAGTACCTAGTTTACACGCTTCTTTGGCTGCTTTCGAAGCCCAAACGCCTGTATCTAAATACGCAGCCTTTCCTCCCTCCGGCAAAATGTTCATCGGCACCATGGCAAACTGCTGGCTAGCGCCCCCCTGTAAAAACAGCACCGAATAATCGGCAGGTACATTCAACAGTTCCCTCACCAATGCTTCGGCTTCAACGACCACTTGCTCGAACTCTTTGGAACGGTGCGATATTTCAAGAATGGAAAGCCCGGTATTGTTGAAGTCAATAACTGCTTCGGAAGCTTCTTGAAATACTTCCTTTGGAAGAATGCATGGTCCTGCCCCAAAATTGTGTTTCATCGTTAATATATTAATAGTAAATAAATTATAACATAGCCATTCGACATCCCTTGGTCAAATGAAAAGCAAAAATAGCATATTTTTTAAATTTTATCACACTTTACAAACTTTTATTATAAAAAACACAAGCATTAGCTTTTTTTAATAAAAATATGACAGAAATAAAACCAAGCTAACTTGTTTTTCACCATAGGGTAGTTGAAGCAAATTTCAGCAACTGGCTCACTTTATGTCGTTCACAGTTTTGCAGGCGCTACAGCTCAACTTTTTCGGCGTACAGCATACACCTATCAATTAAAAAAAATCGTAACTTCGCATGCGATGTGTGCAAATTTCTTAACACATCAAGTTTTATCGAAACCACATAAATATGGCTGAAGAAACAGAGAACGAAAACAATTTAGTCCCTGCAAACGACAGGATCATTCCTATTAACATCGAGGATCAAATGAAATCTGCCTACATAGATTATTCTATGTCAGTCATTGTTTCCCGTGCCCTACCCGATGCTAGAGACGGTATGAAACCTGTACACAGACGTGTACTTTACGGCATGTTGGACTTGGGCGTAACGAGTGGAAAACCTTATAAGAAATCTGCCCGTATTGTTGGAGACGTTTTAGGTAAGTATCACCCGCATGGTGATTCGTCGGTGTACGATGCGATGGTACGTTTGGCACAAGAGTGGAGCATGCGCTACCCCTTGGTGGATGGACAAGGAAACTACGGATCTGTAGATGGTGACCCTCCAGCGGCCATGCGTTATACGGAGGCTAGGTTGAAAAAAATCGCCGAAGAGATCTTATCCGATATCAATAAGGACACCGTTGACTTTCAATTCAATTTCGATGATTCCCTGCAAGAGCCAACCGTATTGCCAACACGTATCCCCAATCTATTGGTGAATGGTGCTTCTGGTATCGCAGTAGGTATGGCCACCAACATGGCGCCGCATAACCTGTCCGAGGTAATCGATGGAACGGTAGCCTATATAGACAATCGCGATATCGAGGTTGCCGAGTTAATGCAGCATATCAAAGGCCCCGACTTTCCGACGGGCGGTATTATTTATGGCTATAACGGCGTGAAGGATGCCTGCGAGACTGGACGCGGACGCGTGGTGATGCGCGGTAAGGCAGAAATCGAGACACTCAAGAACGGGCGCGAATGCATCATCGTCACGGAAATCCCCTACCAAGTCAATAAAGCCAATATGATTGAGCGTACGGCGGAGTTGGTGAACGAGAAGAAAATCGAAGGTATAGCCACTATTCGCGACGAGTCCGATCGCGACGGTTTCCGTATTGTTTATGAAATAAAAAGAGAGGCTAATGCCAATGTGGTACTAAACAACCTCTATAAATATACTGCTTTACAAACTTCATTTTCAGTAAACAACATCGCCTTGGTCAAAGGCCGTCCGATGTTACTGAACCTGAAAGACATGATCCACGAATTTGTCGAGCACCGCCATGAGGTGGTTATTCGTCGTACGAAATTCGAGCTGGCGGAAGCTGAAAAAAGAGCACATATTCTTGAAGGATACCTGATCGCCTTAGATCATTTGGATGAGGTGATCAAGCTTATCCGCGCGTCCGAAACACCAGAAGATGCCCGCTTGGGCTTGATGGAACAGTTTGGACTGACCGATATACAGGCGCGTGCCATCTTGGATATGACGCTCAGAAGGCTGACCGGACTGGAACGCGACAAGATCAAAGAAGAATATGCCGAGTTGATGAAAACGATCGACTACTTGAAAGAGGTATTGGCCGATGAGGGTCTGCGCATGCGGATCATTAAAGATGAACTTGCCGAGATCAAAGAGAAATATGGTGATGAGCGCCGTTCGCAGATTGTGCATTCAGCAGAAGATATGCGTATGGAAGATTTCATCGACGATGAAGAGATCGTGATTACCATTTCACACAACTCATACGTGAAACGCACGCCGCTTACGGAATATCGTAGGCAAGGACGTGGCGGCAAGGGGGCTATCGGCTCTACTACCCGCGAAGAGGACTTTACCGAGCATATCATCACGGCCTCTGCACACAACTATCTCCTACTCTTTACCGATAAGGGTCGTTGCTTCTGGCTTCGTGCATTCGAAATACCGGAAGGTAGCCGCACATCGCGCGGACGTGCCCTACAAAACATTATCAATGTGCCGAAGGAAGAGAAGATCAAGGCGTTCATCAAGATCATCAACCTGAAGGATCAGGACTACTTGGAGAACAACTTTATCATCATGTGTACCAAAAAAGGTACAATCAAGAAAACATCGCTGGAAGCCTACTCGCGTCCACGTGCAAACGGTATCAACGCCATCAATATCAACGAGGGTGATGAGCTGCTAGAAGCATGTCTAACGACAGGTAACAGCGAGGTGGTGATGGCTTTACGTTCGGGAAGAGCGATCCGATTCAATGAATCGACGGTTCGCCCAATGGGAAGAACAGCTACCGGTGTGCGTGGCATTAGCCTGGCAAGCGAAAGCGACGAAGTAGTTGGCATGATTGCTGTAGATAGTTCCGACGTCACAGTATTGGTGGTTTCCGAGAAAGGATACGGCAAACGTACCGACATCGAAGACTACCGCGTAACCAACCGGGGTGGTAAGGGTGTCAAGACCATCAACGTGACCGATAAAACCGGCGAGCTGGTGGCGATCAAAGGCGTGACCGATGCAGACGATCTGATGATGATCAACAAGTCGGGTATCGTAATACGGATCGGTGTAGACACGCTTCGCGTAATGGGACGCGCTACACAAGGTGTGCGCTTGATCACGCTGAAAGAAACGGATGCCATCGCTTCGATCACCAAAGTGGCCCGCGAGGAAGACGAGGAAATCGACGAACTGGAAGCCGATACAGATAATGAAGAATCAAATGGATCGACAGATGCAAATGACAATAACGAGCAATAAACGAGCTTCTAGCTGGCGCACCCTCGCTTCGGTGGTGTTGCTTTGTATTTCGGTAAGCGCCGTTGCACAATCCAATTACAAGGAGAGTAGCAACAGCTTTGCCTTTTTCACGCAAACCGGGGATTTGAAAAATCTGGAAAGTGCGAAGAAATTTATCGATGCGGCCTATCTGACACGTCGGGACTCTACGAGCACCCGCGTAAATGTGCTGCGGGCGATGATCTATAGCTCTATGGCCTACGCGGATTCTTCTCGTACCATCAAAAACCCAAAGGATCCTATCGATATCACCTACGATGCACTGGCTAAGCTAAAGCCGCGCGACTTGCAGAACTACGCTTCGGAAGCAAAGTATGTCAAGCAGAACTTGGCAGCGGCCCATATTTTCCAAGCCAATAAGGCCTTAGGGAAACAAGACTACACTGGTGCCTATAATAGTTACATGAAAGTGCGACAATTGAATATTGCCAACTACGATGTAACCTACAACTTGGCACTATTGGCGGTACAGACCAAACAGTTTGATGCGGCGGTGGGTTATTACGATCAAATTTTGAAAACCGGTGATCCCAGTGCCGAGCGTTACCTGGAGTTGGTGAACATCTACAAAGAGCTCGGTAATAAGCAGGCTGTACTGAATACTTTGCAAACTGCGCGCACGAAATTTCCGGAGAACAAAGCGGTGTTGATGAACCTTATTCAGGAGTTCGCGCAGAACACGGAATATAAAGCCATCGTACCGATCATTGACGAAGCTATTCGTTATGAGCCTCAAAATATCGAGCTCAACTACCTAGCAGGATACTCCAATGAGACGGTGGGCAACCTTGACGTGGCAAAAAAATACTACCAACAGGTATTGCAGCTCAACGAAAACAACTACGAGTCGAATTTGGCCCTAGGCTTGATCTATCTCAATGACTTCCTAAGGGATGAAGATAATGGCGAAGCGCAATATAATGCACAAAATTTATTGCTGAAAGCAAACGAAATTCGCCCATATGACGTTAATGCTTTAAAGTCATTATCATTGTACTATGAGAAGTCTGGCGATCTGGCACAACTGGATCGTGTAAAATTATTATTGAATCAACTATCAAATAATTAGGTATGAATGTAAAAAAAGCAATAGTATTTTCTTTATTGGTAGCCGCAGGCACCACTACTTTTGCACAATCAGGTAATTTAAGGAAAGCAAAAGCTGCTTTACAAAAATTTGAAGAGCTGAAAGCAGCAGGTTCAGCAGAGTTGGGTAAAAGCAACCTCGATGCTGCAAAAGAAGCGATCGACCTAGCAGTCGCGCACGAAAAAACAAAAGAAGATCCGGATACCTGGACGGTATATGCCTTGGTAAACGCAAACCTAGCAGCCACAAACAATACCGCAGAAGCTGCTACGGCAGCACAAGAAGGTATTGCAAAAGCTACCGAGTTGGATAAAGAAGGCAAACACGCCGATAACATCAAAGTAGCTGGACAGGTACTTGGACAGTTCAACTTCAACCAAGGGGTAGCTGCATGGGAGAAACAGGATTTTAAAACAGCCTATGCTTCTTTCGATCAAGCGTTGACCTTTTTGCCTGGCGATACCACCTTGACCTACTACTCGGGTTTGGCGGCGATCCAAAACCAAGATTATCCAAATGCCATCGAGAAGTATAAATTGTTGATCCCAGCAAAGGAATTCTCGTCGCACAAAGCGGTGATGGTGGATCTCCCTAAGCTTTACCTATCGGCTAAAGATACGGCAAGCGCCATTGAATATGCAGCACAGGCAGCACAAGCCTACCCTAACGATAATGATGCAGCTGTACAAAACATCGAGCTTAACCTGATTGTGGGTAATGAGGCAAAGGTCGTTACCGACATCGAGAGCCAAATCGCCAAAGACAGTAACAACAAATCGTTGTACTACTATTTAGGAATAGCGCAATCGGCGGCAAACAACAACGATAAAGCTATCGAGGCCTACAAAAAAGCGGTTGCTATCGATCCCAACTACTCCGATGCCAACAGAAATGCGGCAGCGACAATCATCAATGGTGTGAGAGATCAACTGAATGCCTTGAATGATGACAAATCTTTGTCCAACACCGATTATAACACCAAGGTGAATGCTTTGAAAGAAAAGATCAAAGAAGCTCTACCTTATTTAGAGAAGGTTGTTGAGTTGAACCCTTCAGATAGCGATGCACTTCGCAGCTTGAAAGGTTATTATGACTTCCAACAAGACGAAGCTAAATCGGCTGAAATCCAAGCAAAAATTGACGCGGCCAACTAATCGTTTGCCGTATATGCATAAAAAAGGACGCCAATGGCGTCCTTTTTTATGCATTGATCATTTCCTTTTAGGGCTGCAAGCTCAATTCTTTACGTATACGTTCTTCGAAAAATTCGTCGACGACCCGGTCTGTACGTTGCCAGGTCATATAAGAATTCACATGCACGCCGTTGGATAGAATGGGCTCTGTAGACTTAAGATACAGAATATCGCCCTCGAAGTCGATCTTGCGGCGCTGCACTTTATTTTTCCAATTGGGAAATAGCGAGCTTTTGATCATATAGGTAACAATGGCGCTGCTATTATCTACCTTAAATTTTCCACTGAAAGCGATGTAGCCATAAAGGGAAGAAAGCATTTCTTCTTCGCTAGCCTGTAACTTATCGTTGCTCTTATAGGGTAAACGCTCTTCCCGGCTGATCTGCACCGACATAAATCCATCTGGCGAATACATCAATAATCCGTATGGATTTTTGCCCATGGGGAACAGGGAATCATCACCTCCGATGGGAACCTCTATATAGGAGAGTAATTTCCAAGTTCCGAGTAGTTCATTTTTGAGTGATGTCATAAATAGTGTTTTGTTTAGTTTATATGGATAACGTATTTTTTCTGTGCTTAGTTTCTCCAAAAATCAGTATGATGCTATTCTGACAGAAATATTTTTGTTACATTTAGCTACAAAATTCATATTATGCTTTTATCGGAAGTCGATACCGTAGAAAATATAAGTAAAGAGGAGTTTCTAGCGCAATATTTCCGCCCTCAGAAACCGGTTTTGATCAAGGGACTGGCAAAGAGCTGGGAGGCCTACGACAAATGGAACTTGGACTACATCTTTGAGCAGGCCGGTGAACAAGAAGTGGGTCTTTATGACAATAAACCCGCCGATCCCAACAAAGCTACCGACGAACCGGTCACCACGATGAAGATGCGCGACTACATCAAACTCATCAAGTCGCAACCATCCGATCTGCGTATCTTTTTCTACATCATTACCGATAAGCTTCCGGAGCTACTCAAGAATTTCTCTTACCCCGACTTGGGCTTTAAGTATTTTAAACGCATCCCTACTCTGTTCTTCGGGGGCAGTGAGGCACGCGTACTTATGCATTACGATGTGGATCTAGGAGACCTCTTGCATTTTCAGTTTGAAGGAAAAAAACGCGTACTCCTGTTCGCACCCAACCAAGCACCTTACCTCTATAAGGTGCCCTTGTCTGTGCATACCGTTTACAATATCGATTACGAAAACCCCGATTATAAGCTTTTCCCTGCCCTATCACATGCGCAAGGCTACGAAATCTTTATGGAGCATGGCGATGCGCTGTTTATGCCTAGCGGCTATTGGCACTTCAACCGTTACCTTGAAGCGGGCTTCTCGGTTACGCTACGCTCTTTTCCGGCATCGCCGCTGCGCCTGCTCAAGATGCTGCGCGAGGTATTCGTAATCCGCTATACCGACAAGCTGATGCGTAAACTCTTCAAGGCCAAATGGGTGCGCTATAAGCAGGAGAAGGCTTTTCGCGAAAGCCAAGAAGCACTACAGCGCAAACAACAAAAAACCGCTTAACATGTCGCTCTGCAATTGTGGTTCGTCCCTTCCCTATGCCGATTGCTGTAGCAAGGTGCATAGCAATCTCGCCGCCGCTAAAACGGCCGAGCAACTGATGCGTGCGCGCTATACGGCATTCACGCTGCAGCTTATCGACTTTCTATACGACAGCTTTCACCCCAGCAGCCGTCGCTACCAAAGCAAGCAGGATATTCGGCAATGGGCGCAGGCCAACAAATGGATGCAGCTCGAGATTATCCAAGCCAGCACCCACACCGTCGAATTTAGAGCGCATTACCTTGATGCGCAGTTTCAAACAGCGGTGCATCATGAAAAATCCAACTTCAAAAAAGTACAGGGATTGTGGTACTATGTCGATGGGCAGCTGTGTAGCTAATTTTTTCCAATCAACTTGCATAAATACAAATTAAATTTATACCTTTGCACTTCCGTAAGTGCGGAAAGTATTATTTAATTAACAAATCTATTAAAAATGCAACAGTACGAATCTGTCATCATTCTTACCCCGTTGCTTTCTGAGGAGGCTGCGAAAGAAACAATCGCAAAGTTCAAAGCTATCCTTACAGAGGGCGGAGCCGAAATTGTCGCTGAAGACAATTGGGGTTTGAAAAAATTAGCGTATCCAATCCAGAAAAAAACAACTGGATTTTATCACTTAACTGAATTCAAGGCTCCAGGTGAATTAATCAAAAAATTAGAGCTTGAATACAAACGTGACGAGCGTGTAATGCGTTTCTTAACTATTGCTCTTGACAAACATGCATTGGCTTACAACGAGAAAAAACGCAGCGGTGCATTCAACAAAAAAACGGAAACTAAAACTGAGGAGGTAGCAAACTAATGGCAAACGAAAACATCCAATACGTAACTGCCCCTAAAGTAGAGGACAACCGTAAAAAATACTGTCGTTTTAAAAAGAACGGTATTAAATATATCGATTACAAAGACGCAAACTTCTTAATGAAATTTGTAAACGATCAAGGTAAAATCTTACCTCGCCGTCTTACAGGTACTTCATTGAAATTCCAACGCAAAGTAGCGCAAGCGGTTAAACGTGCGCGTATCGTTGGTCTATTGCCTTACGTAGCTGATTCATTAAAATAAGGAGGAGACGACATGGAAATCATTTTAAAACAAGATATTAAACACCTAGGCGAGAAAGACGACGTTGTAGTTGTAAAGCCTGGTTACGGTCGTAACTACTTAATTCCTCAAGGATTTGCTACGTTAGCTACTCCTTCAGCGAAAAAAGTGTTGGCAGAAAACATCAAACAAGCGCAGTTCAAACAAGAGAAAATCAAGAAAGATGCAACAGCATTGGCAGAGAAATTAGAAAGCGTAAAACTTTCTATAGGTGCAAAAGCTGGTGAGTCTGGTAAGATCTTCGGTAAAGTGAACAGCATCCAATTGGCGGAAGCTTTGAAAGCACAAGGTTTTGACGTAGATCGTCGCCGTATTACTTTCGAAGAAGAGCCTAAACACTTAGGTGAATACGTAGCTAACTTAAACTTGCACAAAGAAGTGAAAGTTCAAGTTCCTTTCGAAGTTGTAGCGGAGTAATTTTACGCGCTTTACAATAACCGTATATTATAAAGGAGCCTCCAATGCGGAGGCTCCTTGTTTTTTGTAGATTATCCGGCCAATGATAAAATGGAATTAAGCCTTAGAAAATGGATTTGACATCCTCTTTTCTACAAAGTATACAAGCATATTTATTATAGCCCTAGATCAATTTGCAAGTTCCACTTTTACAAATTCTTCCATATAAGTTCCTGGTTGGTAGTACCCAGAGTTTGTAATGTACCTACTAGGAAATTGAAGAGTAAAAGAACTTGAGCGAGGCAGAACATTCACTAGATACGTTTGCTGTTGGCTGGATAAGTTTAAAGATCCAGTACCGTATTGTCTTACAAACATTGTAACTTTTAAAATCATAAATTCGGTTGTGGGTCTTAATTGGTTTGTTTGCTGATCCAAGAAAGTTATCGTAACATTAGTTGTTTTATCCTCGATTTCTTCATTCCCAAAAACTTGAGATTCGTTAATGACATAATCATATGCTAATTGTAATTTTCGATAATCCCTTTTTCCATAGAGATATTTCAGAGCTAAGGTATCTGCAATCGTGAAAGGACGATCCTGTCCACTACTGCAAGCAAGCATCCATGAGTGATTGTCTGGACTTAAAGGAGTATGTGGAATATGAACAGCTCCGTTGTCACCTTCTCCTTCATTAGAATTAGTCCCCTGAACAATACCACAACTGAAAACTCGATTCATATAATCAGTATGTCTAAATCCAATGCAGTGTCCAAGTTCATGCGCGATAACTGTAGCTCCATCGGCCCTGTTGTTAAAATTGTAATTCGGATTTACATAAATTTTTGGATATGGCTTACCAGAATTTTGTGGAAAACCTGCTGACATTAGCGTCGTTGGCCTTTCAAAAATCTTAGATTCAAAAACGATATCAGCATCACCAATTTGATTTGTTGTTACGAATTTCAATTGCAAATCCACGTTATTATATTTTTGGATCGCTGTATTCAAAAGAGCTGAACTGATAATATTTTCTAGTCCGTTAGGAAGATAAATTTTGACTAAGTGGTTAGAATTAGAGACTAGTTGATTTGTTCTATATTGAGATCTATTACCAGCCATATTTAGCGAGCCTTTTCCCTTTGGGATACCATTTGGTTTATGGTTAATGTCAATTGGCTTGATACTATCGTCAAAAGATTCGATTTCCGCTCTTGTCATAAATATATCATTTTCGATAACAAATCCATCGTCTTGACGATAAAAACCTTGACTTAAATCGAATCCTAAAGATTTCAATTTCTCAGTATAAATAGAGATATTATCTTCATTAACATCCTCTGACCTTTGACAGGAGGCTAATAAAACCACAAATAAGAATATTATTTTTTTCATATTATTTTACTTAGATTCAAATTAACTTACTTCATTAACAAATTCAATTTAATATCCTACGACAATTATGAGAATTAGCCGTTCTATACAATTCGATTCTTTCTTGAAATATCAAATCATCGTATTCCCGGTCTTCTAACCATCTAGAAGAAACAGTGACACTATTTAAGTTAGCCGGTACCTCAAAAACCAATTGCTTTCATTGCGGATTTTGAACTATACCCGCATAAACTCGATAAGTTACACATCCATAATTCATACAAATAAACTGGTCTTTTACGAGTAAGATGTCATCGCTTAAATAATAGCTTTCTCCAATCTTCAAAACACCGACATTTTTCCCTTCAATAAGGGAATTAAACAGCGTTGAATCATTTTCGGAAAATTCCCCCGGACTACCTACGTTTCTTTGGCAACTCCGTAAAATCATGCTGGGTATTTCCTCGCATGCAAAATTAAAAAACTGTTTCATAGAAAAATTAGTTAAACATTATATTAAAAAAAGACTGCTATTTGTTTTCGTTGATTGTTCGATGTTCATTTTTTTGATTGTTTTATCCTCTAAATAGGTAATTTCCCTGCCTCTTACATTATTTACAAAATCTTCTAGGGAGTTTAAAGCAAGTGAGGACTCGACACACACCTTTAAAGTAGATCTACCTGTAATAGCCACAATATCATGCTCAAAACTCCTAGGCTGTTCAAATTCTGCGATCAAATTCCATGTACCGATGGCATTTAACTTTGCTAAACCTAGGCTCAGATCTACAGTACAGTCTTTTAAAAACAGTTTAAATTCGTATTGATAGAGGAAAGACAGTCCATAATTTTTTATCTTGTAGACGCTATTCAATTCAACAATTTCCTCCGAACGAATTCTTAAATAATCATAACCAAATGTCAATGCGGATCCTAGTCTATGTTTAGCACTTTTAAAAAAATAAACACCGGTATTAAGTTCAGCCGAAGAACTTCGTTTACTATGAAAAGTACTTGCAATTTTAGCTCCTGTGTTAAATCTGTCCACATCGCTCCCTTTTCCACCCAACGTATAATCGTAACGTAGTTCTGCAAATACGTCAAGCTTATCCATACTGACCTTATAGTAGGCAAGCGCACCGGTGCGGATATTGTTTTCCCATAGAAGTTCAGAGCTAAATGCGTCATCAACTACAATCCAATTATGATTATATATAGAAACGGACGTCGATACATGAAAATCATCTAACCACTTTTTTTTATATTGCCCAATAACAGGCAAACAAAAACTTAAAAGAATCAAATTTAGGACAATCTTCATAGTTAGCACATCATGAGCAATATCAAATGTTATTTAAATTTAAAAAATATATACCAATCTATTGAAATTATTATCATTAAGTTTTTGTTATCAAAAAAGCGGTACACCGCCACTTCCTAACAGAGAAATTTTAAACGCTTTACCATAACCGTACACTGTAAAAGAGTCTCCATCAAGAGTTCGTGACGGACTATCAGCGGTTCATCACGGGCCAAAAGGTTTTCTTTACTGATCCCGGCAGTATCCCCTTGCAAGACTTTCCTAACCATTCCATGGCATCCTATTGACCATGGTCGGCAGCGCATCGGCCAATAACAAGAAAAGCTTGAGGAATGCTTGCGTCATGTATTCATAGAATTCCCACGACTTGATGCATGCTTGGTTCAGGTATTCAGGCGTCAAAGGCAACCTGATGCTTGCTTGATCCGTATATTCACTCGACAAACTCAACCTGATGAATGTTTGGTCATTACAATCATGTGAAAACGTCAACTTGATGGATGCTTAACTGGCTTATTCAGGTGATTGTTTCAACGTGACGCTTGATTGGTTACGCTATTCACTTGACAAGGTCGACTTGACGCTTGCTTGGTTCATTTATTCACGTGATTGGTTCAACCTGATGGGTGCTTTGTTAACACATTCACATGACGACGTAAACCTGATGTCCGTCAAAACAAACTTGATGTATGCAGATGACATCCTTTGTGTAGTGATTTTGATCAAAAACGATCAATCTCGATCAAACCCGATCAATTTCGATCAGTTTCACCATACGTAGCTGCTTACGCCATGTCTACCGAAGCTGTTCCCATTGGGAAAGAAAATGTAGAAAATAAAAAAGTCGCCCCGAAAGAGGCGACTTATTTGTGCTGATAAATCCTATTACTAATTGAAGATATAACGAATACCAAATTGTCCCTGCCATCTAGAAGCTATATCAGATGGATTGTACGCTTTATTATCTGTTGGCGCACGGAAAGTAAATCCGCCGTTGTTAGAAGTCGTGTATGTAATCAATTGATAAGCTTGATTAGCCACACCATAGTTTCTTCCCCAATCTTTATTTAGTAAATTGCCGAAGTTAAAGATGTCAAACGTCAACTGAAGTCTGTTTTTTGAACCTTTCACCATTACCCCCAAGTCTTGTGTTATTCTTAGATCGAATTGGTGTTGCCAAGGCATTCTTGCTCCGTTTCTTTCTGCGTACTGTCCTCTACGGCTATTCAAATACTCGTCTTGAGATATGAATGCGTCAAGTGCTGTCCACTGGTCTGCGGCAGATGTAGTAACACCATTTGATGTTAGAGGAACTAATCTAATTTCATCAGCGCTACGTGGAATATAAATCAAGTCGTTGCTAAAAGCACCGTCACCATTCAAGTCACCATTATATAAATATGTAAATGGTTGGCCCGAGGTTCCTGCGTAGAAAACACTGATTCCAGTAGAATACAGCTTATCTTTACCATAAGAAACACTATATCCTAGAGTACCAATCACTCGATGTCTGATATCGAAAATTGAAGTGGTCAAATTCGGATCATTAGCGCTATTTACCACCTGAACAAATTCCCAATTTGACAATGCTGTACTACTTGTTCCGTCATTTACCGATGTTGATTTACCGTTAGTGTAAGCTACCATCGCACTAAAACCGTTATCGAAAGACTTTTGTAATTGAGCGGTTAAACTATAAGTATATCCTTTATTGGAATTGTCTAACAAAATGACATTAGTAAAGTCACCAGAATTCACACGTTGACCAGTATAAGATGGTCTAGTATCAGCACCACCACTAAGTCCTGATGCAATAGATGTAGTACTTCCCGAGATGTTTACATCGGAATAAACGATGTTATTGATCGTCTTAGAATAGATACCTTCTAATGTTGCTGTTACCCCATAAGGAAGTTTAAAGTCTCCAGCTAAGTTGAACCTTGCAACTTGAGGAATTTTGAAATCTTCATTAACTAAGTTGACTTCAGCTCTCGTTGAACCGGCTCCCATATTTCGTTGGTTATCCACATTTGGATCAAACCCATTTCCACCATTGATCGCTGTAGTTCGAGCATCAACTGTTCCAAACAACATACCACTATTTGTAAATTGATTTGATAACCATACGAAAGGAACACGTCCAGTAAATATTCCTGCACCACCTCTCACGATAATTGAGCGGTCTCCCTGAACATCATAATTAAACCCTAACCGAGGAGCCCAAAGCAATTGTCCACTTGGAGTGTTGTCAGTTCTATAACCAGGGAAAGATGCTTCTATTTTCTCATTCCGCAACGGCTTATCGCTAATCACAGGAACATCCACACGCAAGCCGTATGTTAAACGTAAATTTTTCAACACTTCGGATTCTCCTTGTGCATAGAAAGCCAACTGCGCAGCGCTGAATTCAGCAGATGGGCGAGGCTCACCGTCTATTAGAGAATAAGTTGCACGAACTCTAGCAGGGTTATTGTTAACATAATCTTCTACGCTGTTGAAATCCCAGCGTCCATTTAAATTATTAATAAACAAATTTCTGAAGCTGAAGAACTCATTGTGTGTTCCAAAAGTAAATGTGTGTTTACCTACATACCATTTAAAGTTATTGGTAAACTCAAAGATATTTTGATCTAATTCGTTAGCGACAGAACTTCGCTGAGAACCAAACTCTGCTGATGCACCAGAGACACCGTTGATGTTCAAGATTGTAACCTGTGGAAACAATGACCCAGCAGTTTGTCTATCGTCACGAATAGCAGAATAACCTAAAATCAAATTATTAGAGAACCGACTATTAAAATTGCTTCTTAACTCCGCAACAGCTACGTGTTGCTTGTTATTGAATTGGTATCCGTTATTTCCAAACCTAAAGAAATTTGCACTTCTACTAATGTTATCGTCGAAGGCATCAATATAATTATAACGAATAGCGAACTGGTGCTTTTCATTAATATTCCAATCTAATTTCGTAAAGATTTTGGTATTTTCAGTACGTACATCCATCGGACCGGTTGATCCGACTTCATATCCGTATTCTGATCTGTTAAAATTTGCTAATTGATCTGCAATTGCTGTTGTCATAGCGGCACCGGATTCTCCCGCGTTAAATGCTAATGGCGCCGTACGTCTCCCCATTTCTCCGTTGACAAAGAAAAACAATTTATCTTTAACGATCGGGCCTCCGATTCTAAAACCAAACTGGTTATCTGAGAAGTCTGATGAACGTTCTCCAGTCAAAACGCTTTTTCCAATCGTATTTTGGTTACGACCGAAGAAGTACACAGATCCTTCAACTGTGTTAGATCCAGAACGAGTTACTGCATTAACACCACCGCCCGTAAAGTTTCCTTGTGTTACATCATAAGGAGCAAGAACAACTTGAATCTGTTGAATCGCGTCTAAAGAAATTGGTTGAGTACTTGCCTGACCGCCTGGAGTTCCAGATCCGGATAAACCAAAGACGTCGTTATTTACAGCACCATCAATCGTGATATTGTTAAAACGATTGTTTGCTCCTCCGAAAGAGTTACTTCCGGTCGCCTGTGGCGTCAAACGCGTAAAATCTTGAAGACTTCTGCTCAATGTTGGCATTGACTCTAATTGTTCCTTTGCAATTACAGTGGAAGCACCTGTTTTCTCATCGTTAGCACCTCTTCTACCAGTAACTGCGATTTCTTCAAGTGTTGTAGCATTCTCTCCGAAAACAGGATTCAAGATAAAAGGCTGACCTAACTGTAGGTACACGTCTTCGTAAACGACAGGTGTTTGTCCTACGTACGTTACTTCAATGCGGTATGGACCACCTACGCGCATGTTCGCTAAATTGAAACGACCCGCTACATTCGCTGAACCTGAATAGTTGGTTCCTGAAGGTACGTGGGTCGCTTTGATGGTGGCACCAGCCGTTGCGTGTCCTGTAGATTGGGTTACTACCCCAGACATACTACTTGTGGTAACCTGTGCTTGAATAGTCCCGTAGCTAGCGAGAACTAAAGCAAAGAAAAGTAGAGATTTTTTCATACTTAATTTTTGTTGTTCTAAAATTAGTACTGCAAAGTTAGAAATCGCAGGTGATAATTCTGAAACTTAACATAAACTTAATACACAGAAGTCCAAAGAATTAAGCAAGACTCCTCAAAATTCAAGGGGTAGATATTTATAATTTTACAAGCCTGAAATAATTGAAGCTATTTTGATTTTGATAATTTCAATGAAGTCGCCGATTTGTTATCATTTTAACAAATTTTAACATATCAAAAATGTGGAAAACTTATTATAGACGAATAACAACCTATGTTAACATCAGGGTAGTATAACCCACTTTATTTACTAATAAGCGACAAGTATTTATCAAATAGCGTCATTATTAGATTTAATCTACATAATAATTGCTTGGATGGCGCTTAAACGATGAGATGGGTTGCAATGCTACATCGGTCAAACAGGTGCTTATGCAACGTTTTCCTACGTGTTTATGCTTCTAAAATTCGTTCAAAAAACATGTATATTTACCGCATTACACAAATTTGTTAAGGAATGTTTGAATGGTTCGAAGATAGCAGGCTACAAAGCATTATGATGTCTATCCTTTGCGGCGCTATTGTAGGTTTTGAGCGCGAGTATAAAAATAAGTCGGCAGGATTTCGTACCGTGATCCTCATCTGTTTCGGGTCTACGGTATTCACCCTGCTTTCGCGCATGGGCAATGTGTCCGACGATCGTATTGCCGCCAATATTGTTACGGGTATAGGCTTCTTGGGAGCCGGCGTAATCTACCAAGGCAAATTTTCCGTACAGGGATTAACCACGGCTGCCGTTATTTGGTCGATGGCGGGTATCGGTATGATGGTGGGCTTTGAGGAGTACCGCCTAGGCCTCGTGCTCACCGGTTTGATGGTGTTGGTGCTGTCGTTATTCCAAAAAATAGAGCACCTGCTGTCCGATATCTATTATATGCGTACCATCTACGTCACCTTCCAGGATATACAGGTATCGCACCTAGGCGAGTTTGAGAGCTTTATGAAAGAACATAAGGTACGCATGCAACGCAAGGGTCTTGAAAAAAAGGGGCAGCATCTTACCGTTGTGTACGAGGTGGCCGGAAACCGCAAAAACATCCGGCGCGCCAGCGAGGCTATTATATCGTTAGATTATGTCTATGCCTTTAATAATATGTAATGCCAAAATACGGACAATGCTTTTATTTATCATGTTTGAATGCGTAGTGGCCTACGGCTTTTGAGGCGTCAACAGCATAGCGCTCATCGTATAATACTATTGCTTCCCCCCTTTTATTAACCGAAAATGTCGCCTCATTTTTGTTGCGATTGTAGTCATTTGCCTATGCACTACCCCACAAGATGCAACAAAAATCCAGCGACGATTTTTTGCTTCTTTTTTAGAAAAAAAGAAGGCCCAGTCCGGGCTGAGGACGGAAGGGATAAGGGTCGGCTTTTTTTAGTAGTGCGCAATGCCCAGACGCGACATTCGGCAGAAAGGCTGCCCCATAAAACTATTGCCCCTGCCCCCTTTTATTAACCGAAAATGTCGCCTCATTTTTGTTGCGATTGTAGTCATTTGCCTATGCACCAACCCACAAAGATGCAACAAAAATCCAGCGACGATTTTTTGCTTCTTTTTTAGAAAAAAAGAAGGCCCTGTCCGGGCTTAGGACGGAAGGGATATGTGTTGGGATTTTTTTGGAAAACCGTTTAAGAAAAAGCTTTTCCACCCCCCCCTTAAGATGCTAATGCACCTCCGTCTCCTTAATATCACAGTTTTCCTTTAGCCATTGCTCGTCAAACTCCGCAATTTCGCGACGCTCGCCTTTATAGATAAAATAGCTATTAGGTTTATCCGACTTGCCCTCTGTTTGTACCATCGGCATTTTATTGACGATTTTTTCCTCGGGGCAGTCTTGAATCAACGACTTAGTCTGTTTGCTGGTTGAGCACGCGCTTAACACACAAAGGGAGATAGTGGAAAGGATAATTATATTACGCATATGTTTTAATGTTACACAGGTTGAAAACGTATTTATCCCTTATCCTGCTACAAAAAGCCTGCTAGAATTTGTGTTCCTAGCAGGCTTTTGAAATTTTAACTGATATAGGCATAGGTAATGCCATCGCCACCGCGGTCGGCATGCTCATCTTCGAAATGCGACACATGGCTATATTTACGCAGGTAGTCGCGCACGAATTTACGGAGGATACCGTCCCCCTTTCCGTGTAAGATCTTCAAGGTAGGATAACCAATCATGACCGCCCGATCCAGTACGGTCTCTAGCTGCCGAAGAGCATCTTCCGTGCGCATGCCGCGTACATCCACCTCGGGCTGGAAATCGGCCACCGAGTCGCTGGACATGGCGCGGTGTCGTTTAACCACCTTAGCCTTTTCCTTGCCTCGCAACTTGATTACCTTATTTTTCTTGACCACGGTGCGCAGGTCGCCCAAGGCCAAGATCAGATTGTTGCCTTTGGCCACCTCCATTACTTGAGCTTCCGTATCCGCATCGATTAGCTTCACCCAATCGCCCACCTCGATCAGCTCATCCGAAACATTGTTGGCACTTTCCACCGGCTTAAGGCTCGGCTTCTTCTGCGTATTCTTGTCCACCGCCGCATGCAGGTCGCGTCGCAGTTCGCGGGTGCGTTCCTTATCGGCTTGGGCCGATTTAATTTCGGCGATGGTATGCTCGACAAGCTTATTGGCATCCTTCAGAATCTGCCGCGCTTCCTCTTTCGCATCACGAAGCAGCTGCCGTTTATTTTCTTCCAAATGCCCTTGCAGCGATTCATACTCCGCTTTGAGGGTTTCCAGTTCCTTCTCGCGCTTGCCGATGGCAATCTTTGTATCGTGCACCAGCTTTTTATCGCGCTCCAAATCCACTAATAAGGTGTCGACCTTCTTTTGTTGGGTGCCAATCTTCTGCTTGGCCGCTTCTAAAATCTCTGGCCGAAGGCCGATCTTCTGTGCGATCTCAAAAGCATACGAACTGCCCGGCTTACCCACCTGCAGGATATACAGCGGGCGCATAGCCACATTGTCGAAAAGCATGGATGCATTTTCCAAACCAGTCGTATTGGCCGCAAAAACCTTCAAGTTGGAGTAGTGCGTGGTCACCACGCCGCGAATATTCTTTTTGTTGAGCGCTTCGAGCACCGCCTCGGCCATAGGACCACCAAAAAGCGGATCCGTACCCGTACCAAACTCGTCAATCAGCACTAAGGTGCGCGCATCCGCAAACTCGGTGAAGTGCTTCATCTTGGAGAGGTGCGCACTATAGGTGCTGAGATCGCTCTCGATGGATTGATCATCGCCGATATCGGCAAACACCTGCCGAAACACGCCTATCTTAGAGGTATCATCTGCCGGAATAAGCAAACCCGCCTGCACCATCAACTGTAAGAGGCCCACCGTTTTCATGCAGACCGACTTACCGCCTGCATTAGGCCCCGATACCAAGATCACGCGGTCCTGCTGATCGATCTTGATATTCAGTGGCACAACAGTATGCTGCTCCTTTTTGGCGTTGATAAGCAACAAAGGGTGTCGCGCATTGACCAGGTTCACCTCCGCCTCTTTAGACAGCTCGGGCATATGTGCCTCGATATCGATGGCAAACAAAGCCTTGGCGCGCACAAAATCCAGTTTACTCAACAAGCCGTGATAGGCCAAGAGCAAAGGCACATGAGGACGCAACTCGGTCGTCAGCTCGGTTAAGATACGGATCACCTCGCGGCGGCGTTCAAACTCCAAATCGCGCACCTTATTATTGAGGTGAAACACTTCTTCCGGCTCAATATAAGCCGTTTGCCCTGTTGCTGACTCGTCGTGGATCAAGCCTTTTAGCTTGCGTTTGTTCTCCGCCAAAATAGGGATACATAGCCGACCATCGCGCACGGTCAGGTTACCATCGGCAGTCCACCCGTTATTTTGTGCCTGCTTGAACACCTGATCGATGCGTTTGCGAGCTTCCTGCTCGCTTTTCAAGATCTGTTGGGTAATATCCAGCAGCAAACGCGAGGCATTATCCTTCATCTTACCGCGGTCGTCGATTACCGTTTCAATCTGCCGTACAATCTTGGTTTCTATGGGCAGATGCTCGAAGAGCAAGGCAAGGTTGCTGTACTGCCCTTCGCGCTCATTGAAGTAGCGGATAACGGCATACACCGTCCGCAGGGACAGCAATATGCGGTAGAACTCTTCTTCGGCGAGAAAGGCGCCTTCCAGCTTGGCCTTTTCGGCCAAGGGCTTTATTGGGTAGAGATGATCCACCGGCAAAGGTGCATCATGCTGCAACAAATCTTTGAATTCCTGGGTTTGACGTAAAAAGCGATCGATCTGATCCAGTTTGGTCTGTGGCTGTATTTTTTCCACCATCTCCCGTCCCGGCTCACTCAAACACTTCTCTTTGATCAAGCTTTTAATTTCTATAAAGCCCAATTTATCTAGGGCATTTTTAGGGAAAATCATATACTTTTTTAATTTACTTGGGGCGCCACTTCACGCTGTAGTACAGCTGGTCGGCGCTCGGCTGCTCCCGATGCGGGCACCGTCGGCAGCGTTTTAGGTGTGGCATCTGCGCCCGATACTGGAGCAGGCTGCTGCAGGTTGGCGCTTGGTAAAGGCACCGGCCCTGTTACCGGCACCTGCTCATTTTGGAAAATATTTAAGGTCAATCCTGCTCGTCGCATAAAATCGTTTCTGTACGTGCGGTAGGTTAGCGGAATGCTATCCAGATATACTTGCTGAATGAGTTGGTAGGCCTCATCACGCAAGCGTGTATAATACTGCACATACCGTATGCTGTCGCTGACGCGCACATTCTCCAACGAATCGCCTAGGCGATACTCGCGATCCAGCCCCGTCAACTTCTTGTTGACCTCTACATAGATCTTTTTGGATAGCGTGGGGTCGCCGAGGTAGAAGCTCAGGTTTTGCGTAAATTTGGCCGAGTCGAGACCATACTTTTGAAACACTTGGCCATACAGTCCGTCGATAATCTTGCGCGAGCTATCCACCGGCAGCGTATTCAAATAGCCGTCCAGCAAATGCACCTCCGCCATCAGGTCGGCCATCTTCTTTTCCGATAAAATTCCTTCTGGCGCTGATTTTTTGCAAGAAATCAACAAAAAAAACGAAGACAATATGATAAGTAATAAGCGTTGCATTTCGTAAGTTTGTACAAATTTACGAAAAGGCATCTGAATAACCACTTTTAAGTTTTTGAACGTTGAAATTTGACGGAAATGAGCATTGCATTAAATATTGAAACCTTACAAAAAGAACTGAAAACGATGGACGTCACCTTGGTGGCTGTTTCCAAAACCAAGCCGGTGGAGGATATCCTAGAAGCCTACGCCGCTGGGCAGCGCATTTTCGGTGAGAATATGGTGCAGGAACTATTGGAAAAAGAGGAAGCACTTCCGAAAGATATCGCATGGCACCTTATTGGCCACCTGCAAACGAATAAAGTAAAATATATAGCCCCTTTTGTGGCCATGATCGAATCCGTGGATTCGCTCAAACTGTTAAAAGAGATCGATAAACATGCTGCAAAGCACGATCGCGTGATTGACTGCCTGCTGCAGGTATACATTGCCGATGAGGACAGCAAATTTGGTCTGGACCATGCCGAGCTTATCGAGCTCTTGCGCGATGAGGAGTTTGCGGCGATGCAGCATGTGCGGATCCGTGGATTGATGGGCATTGCCACCAACACAGACAATGAAAAGGTAATCAAAGAAGAGTTTTACGAATTGAAAATGCTGTTTGATGGCATAAAAACCAGCTTCTACCGTGGCGTAGAATCGTTTGATACCCTTTCGATGGGCATGTCATCCGATTACAAACTTGCCGTAGAAAATGGCAGCAACATGGTGCGCTTGGGAAGCACCGTATTTGGCAAACGGGTAGTCAAACACTTCAAACGGAAAGATGGCGACAATTAGAGCAGCGCAAGCAGCCGACTGTCCGGCGATGCTGGAGCTGATCCGCGAGTTGGCGATTTATGAACGGCAGCCAGATGCTGTGACGGTAAGTATGGAGGAGTTTGTAGACAGCGGCTTTGGCGAGCAGCCCGTATGGGGCGCTTTTGTGGCCGAGCGCGATGGCCGCATCATCGGCTTGGCACTATACTACATCCGCTACTCCACTTGGAAAGGGCGACGCCTGTACCTAGAAGACCTGATCGTCACCGAGGAAGCGCGCGGGACGGGCATCGGGAAGCTGCTGCTGGATAGCACGGTAGCTTATGCCCAAGAAAAGGGCTATAGCGGCATGATGTGGCAGGTGCTGGATTGGAATGCGCCGGCCATCGAGTTTTATAAAAAGTACAATGCAGATTTTGATAGCGAATGGGTAAATGTGTCTTTAAATTTTCAAAATTAAGCAATAGCGGTCTTTTTGCTAGTCTGCTTGCCGCATTGCTGGTAAGTGCTTGCTTTGCTGACCGCAGGTCGGAATCGTCGACGCAGGCCACGAAAGGATCTGCCGCAGCAGATACCCTGCGCTACGAGCTGAAGCAGTTTAAAGCCTTCAGCCCCTACCTCACGGGCACCGAAAGCAGCGTAGATTCTACCTTGTTCACCGCAAGCTATCCGGTGTTTACCCCTGAAATCGACAGCATGGTGCTGGAGGCGATCTTTATCGATGGCGAGCAAACCGTCGAGCAGGTTTCCGAAAGTTTCCTTGGCGGATTCAACGAGTATGCCGAAGAACAGATCGATGCCGGCAACGAGGCCTTCCATGCTTGGTTCAAGCATCAAGATTCCAAAGTGGTGCTGAATGAACCGGGGGTATTGACCCTGCGTACAGCGATAAACGACTACACCGGCGGCGCTCACGGCATGGAAATCGAACTATGGTTTTCCTTTGACGTGGCGCAAAAAAAACGCCTGGCATTGACGGACTTCGTCAGCGATACTACACAGCTATTGAAGGTTGCCGAACGACACTTTAAAAAGCTGGAAAATCTGGCCGACACGGCCGCCTATGGTAGCTCTTACTTCTTCGCGAACGACAGCTTTGTGCTTCCGGCAAATTTTGGGTTAACCAAAGAGGGCCTGTTGTTTCACTACAACCCCTACGAGATAAAATCCTACGCGGAGGGTGGCACGACCTTGGTTATCCCCTATTCGGATATTGTAGAGCTACTGACGGAGGAAGGACGTAGGCTATATAACGAGCTATCAACCAAAATATAACTTTTAAAGAATTACATGCAGGTATTTAAGTTTGGAGGTGCATCGGTCAAAGATGCGGAAAGTATAAAAAACGTTGCTCACATCGTAGCCAACTATAAAAAGGACGAGCTGCTGGTGGTCGTGTCGGCCATGGGCAAAACCACCGATAGACTGCAGGAAGTTACCCAGCACTATGTGGAGCAAACAGGTGAAGCATTTGCGCGCTTGGATGCCGTCAAAGACTGGCACCATCAAATATTGGTCAACCTGTTCGACAATCCTAACCATCCTATTTTCGACGAGATCGCCAACTGCTTTGTAGAAGTGGAATGGATATTGGAAGAAGAACCCCAGGATACGTACGACTACCTCTTCGATCAGATCGTATCGACTGGCGAAATGGCCTCGTCAAAAATTCTTGCTGCCTATGCGTTGCACAGCGGTATCGCCGCCAAATGGCTCGATGCGCGCGACTATATATTTACAGACAATACCTACCGCGAGGCGGCTGTGGATTGGGAGAAAACCGAAGAGAAGATCCGCCGCGACCTGCCTGCCATACTGGATGAGCATGTTATCATTACGCAAGGCTTCATCGGCTCGACCTCGGAGAACTTCACCACCACGCTAGGGCGTGAAGGATCCGACTATTCGGCCGCGATCTTTGCATCCTGCCTCAACGCCGAAGACATCACCATCTGGAAAGATGTTCCGGGCGTTTTGAATGCAGACCCGAAATGGTTTGACCATACCGAGCTGATACCCGAGCTTTCCTACACGGATGCCATTGAGCTTACCTATTATGGGGCAACGGTGATCCACCCCAAGACCATCAAGCCGCTACAGAACAAGAAGATCGCGCTGAATGTACGTTCCTTCGTGAATCCGTCGGAACCGGGCACCTTTATCCGCAGCACCAACCAAGGCCTCCCCGTGCCTTCCTTTATTTTCAAGGTCAATCAGGTTTTTATCAACATACAGCCACGGGATTTCTCCTTTATCGTAGAAGATAACCTGAGCCATATTTTCAACCTCTTCCACAGTAACCGCATCAAGATCAACATGATGCATAACAGTGCAATCAGCTTCTGTGTGAGTGTAGACGATACCGGTAAAAATATAGACACCCTGCTCGAAGAATTGGAAAAACGCTACAAAGTTTCGGTAGAAAAAGGACTGGAACTGATCACGATACGCTACTTCAATCAAGAAACCATTGATCGGGTGTTGGTCAACAAGCAAATCATCCGAGAATTAAAGGACAGCTACACTTGCCAATTGTTGGTCAAGAAATTGTAGCCTACCTACAGATCAGGAAAATACACAGAGGTGAATAAAGCCATTCTATCGAAAGCCATACAAGATTACCTGCGCCAACATCGGGATGCCCATGCTGCTGATATGGCCTTGCGTAAATCTCCTTTTTCGAGCGTTTCTTCCAGCGAACTGGCGCAACAGATCGATGGACGACAACGGGCGGCAAAAAAAATAGCGCCTTGGACCGTAGTGCCTGGAATATACTATCCGGAAAAGCTGGGCCTCGAACAATGTTCATCGGTCGAGACCGGAAATTTCAAGGCATCCTTGATCCAACCGGGCAGCAAGCTCATCGACCTCACCGGAGGCTTTGGGGTGGACAGCTTCTACTTTGCCAGCACCGCAGCTAAGGTATGGCATTGCGAGCGCAATGAAGCCTTGGCGGAAATCGTCGCGCATAACTTCCGGACACTAGGACTGAACAATATCAGTTGCCATGCGGGTGATGGCATATCCTTGCTGCAGGCGAGCGACGAGACCTTTGACTATATCTATTCCGATCCATCACGGCGTGTGCAGCAGCAAAAGGTTTTTCGCCTGCAAGATTGCGAACCAAATATTGTGGAGCATCAAGCACTCTTCTTTTCCAAAGCGCGTTGCATCATCAGCAAACTGGCGCCCCTGCTAGATATCTCCTTGGCCTTGCAAACCCTGCAACATGTCAAGGCCGTGTATGTGCTCAGCGTGCAGAACGACTGCAAGGAGCTGCTCTTTGTGCAAGATCAAGACTATAAAGGCGATGTGCAGGTGCATGCCGTTCGCATACTGCCCAAAGGGCAACAGGTCTTCAGCTTCAGCTACGCCGAGGAACAAGCTGTGGAATCCGCCTTCGGCCCCGTGGATGCTTATCTATACGACCCCGATGCCGCGCTCACGAAAGCCGGTGCTTTCAAAAGCCTAGGCCATAAATTAGGGATCAACAAGCTGCATCCGCATACCCACCTATATACGAGTGCTAGTCCCCTGCCCGACTTTCCCGGACGCCGCTTTCAGGTCATTGCCGTGCATCCCCTGCGTTCGCTCAAGAAAGGTTTAGGCCTCCGCAAGGCGAATGTCATCAGCAAGAATTTCCCGCTACGGGTAGAAGATATCCGTAAGAAATTCAAGATTGCCGATGGCGGCGACGACTTTCTCTTCTTCTGCAGCCTACAGCGTGGCGAGCATGTCGCCATACAGGCCATCCGCCTGCCGGAAGAATAACAGCGCTGTCTTTATCCCGCCTAAGCGGCACTTTTGTCGGCAATATTCCTAGTTGTTTGATCAAGGGCGCAACAGCATCCGTTAAAAAGTCCGCAGAATGTCAAGCTTTTTATACAGCCTTGTTGGAATTACACTGCGATTACACATTGTTGCAGGGAAGCTTGTATTTTTAAGCTATGAACAACTTTAAACTATCCGCGCTGGATCTGGCGACCGTATCCAAAGGAGATTCGGTGAAGCAGGCTATCGAGCGAAGCGTAGAGGGCGCACAATATATAGAAAAATTAGGTTACGAACGTATATGGTTTGCGGAGCACCATAATATGGAACATATCGCCAGCTCGGCCACAGCCGTGTTGATAGGCCATGTGGCCTCGCAGACGAAGAGCATCCGCATAGGCTCTGGCGGCATTATGCTGCCCAACCATGCGCCGCTAGTGGTGGCCGAGCAATTTGGCACGCTGGAAAGCCTCTACCCAGGCCGCATAGACCTCGGCTTGGGGCGTGCTCCCGGCACCGACCAAGTGACGGCCATGGCGCTACGCCGCAACAACCTGAATACGGCGTTCTATTTTAAGGATGATGTACGCGCATTGCAACAGTATTTCGAAAACGATGATCCTACGGAGAAAGTACGGGCCTTTCCCGGTGAAGGCTTGGATATCCCCTTGTATATTTTAGGATCCAGTACCGACTCGGCACATTTGGCGGCGGAACTGGGATTGCCCTACGCCTTTGCGGCGCATTTCGCCCCAGCCATGTTTGCCCAAGCGGCTGAGATATACCGACGGGAATTTAAGCCATCCCGCCATTTGGACAAACCGTATTTTATCACCTGCGTTAACATTATCGCCGCCGAGACCACTGCCGAAGCAGAATTTCTGTCGACCAGCTTATTTAATATGTTCGCCGGTATATTGACCAATCACCGTCGCCCACTATCGCCCCCCACCGAGAAAGTTATTTACGATGGCATTCCCGAAATCGAAAAAGCGGTATACAACATGACCGCCTGTACCTTTATCGGTGATGCAGAGCTGATTGCTGATCAGGTTCCAGCTTTCATAAAAAAATATGAAATCGATGAAATCATGACAACAAACTATATCTTTGACAATGGAAAAAGACTGGAATCGTTCCGCATCATCCATGAGGCCTTAAACGGCGCTTCTTAACATAGCATAGCGGGCAAGACGTGTAAAAACGTCTTGCCCGTATCAACAAGCTTCTGCAAACAAACAGCGGTGCTCGTTCGTTAAGGATGATAGGTGTTTTTCTTAAACGTTCGTGCATGCATACTATATACTCTCTTCTTGCGGCCTGTGTGGTCTTATCGTCCTGCCAAAATATTGGTTCCAAGCCTCGACAGCAGTTGGTGACCGTAGCGGAAGATTCCTTGGAAAACATGGATGATACGGACTCTACCTCGGTAGCTGCTCCTCCTGCCGAGGAACAGGTCAATGCCGTGACAGCCATGGACTTTATCGAAGGCAGTAGCTACCTGACGGGTACGTACCGCCTATGGGAGCCCAGCGATGATCCCGATTCCTTGCTACGTGGGGATTGGCTTGATGTGTACCATCAGGGTAATAACTTGTACCTAGCACCGCTGCAATATACCACGTCCACTGGATTTGATGAATGCGCCGGTGTAAAAACGAAAGCTGTAGATACCAAGAACAAAAGCTTGCTGTTGCTGCGCCATGCCGACCTAAAGAGTGGCAACTATCCTTCTATCCCCTTGGCAAACGATCGATTATGGCCCAATGAGAAACTGGAGTTTACCTGTGGTGATAGCCGCTATAGCTTAGTTGGAAAAGGCGATATCCAAGAATCGTTTACGGTGAGCGAGGACAATGGCAAGCAATCTATTTTTCATGTGGTGTCAAACTATAGCCTTACATTAACCGACGCAGCAGGTCGTGCTTTTACCTTGGTGGCAGAGGAGTCTTTTCAGGATACCTTTATTAAAGTTCTTTTCGTGGGCGATCTCGACGGCGATAACCGACCCGATTTCATTATTTCCGTGCCTCGTGGCTATGAGGAAGAGCGTGTTTTATGGATCCCCTCGCGAGAAATGAACGAGAAGGGTATCAAGGTATACGAAGCCAGCCGTCAGTTTGACTGCTAACGATTATCGAAGCATTGGCATAAGCATAACCTGCTCCTTAGCTATTGAGTAAACTATGCTGCGCCGCGGTGAACAAGTGCCTAAAAATAATATTCAACTCGTTATCTTGCTGCGCTCCGGTAATACCGGCAAAAGAAAATAGTACCGCCGCATCCTGTTTTATCCTACCCACCATCTCGCGGCTTAACGTCGCGATTTCCTGTAGCAGGGCATCGTCAGGTTGCGGATCTCCCCAAGTAGCCTCCATGAGCTGATAAAGCCGCTTGGCCTGTTCAGTTAGCGCCGAGCGAGATTGATCCACCTGCGTAAAGCGCTTTTTTCCTGCTACCCGATCCCAGGATGGGTCGATAGACTTTACAAACAGTTGCCGTTCCAGCACATCGAGAAAACGACGAAACATCCCCCAATAGTTTACGGCCAAGGTGCACTCGGCAAAGGTCATAAAGGGATAGTAATATAAGGGCGCTTCATGCTGCCTTTGCTCGGGCACTAAATCGAAGGCCCTATTCTCGGGCAAGAACACCTTCTCCACCGAGAAGCTATGGCTGGCCGTGCAGGCCAAGCCAAAGGTGTTCCAATCGTAATGGATGAGCACATCGTCGCGATCGACAAAAAAGGAATGATAGACCGGATTGCCCTGCGCGTCGCAGACCTGCTTGCCTGACTCGTATACCCAGGCATTCAGGGTGAAATGCGTCAGGTGTGGCGCTCCCGTTGCATATTTCCAGTAGCCGCTCAGCAGGTAGCCATCCGCCAGCTTATCCGCACGTCCCGAAGGCTTGCCACTACCGCCCCAACACACCTCACGTTTGCCAAAGATGTTCGCGGCCAATGTCGGATCTAAAAAACCGGCAAACATATTGGCTCCGGCACAGAGGGTCACCGTCCATCCGACGCCTCCATCCACATAAGCCAATTCTTCCAATAGCGCACAACCATCCGCCAAGGGCATCTCCAAGCCCCCATAGGCTTGCGGCACCCATAAGTTAAACCATTTCTTATCATATAGCAGCTTCAGCATAGTGTCGCTGAGCTTCTTATGCTCGATCGATAAAGCAATCTCTTCTTGGATCAGGTCTACTGTTTCTTTATGCAACATGGGGATTGGAATTAAATTGATCTTTCATAATAGTGCGCCACTTGAAATAGCCCGCAATAGCGACGACAAACAGAAAGATGGTCAAACAGGCAAAGAGATACAGATCTTTATAGAACAACAAGGGCACGGCAATAAAATTACTGATGTTCAATAAAATCCAGTTCTCAATCTTCCGTTTGGCCAACAGCCACATGCCTGCCCAGGCGCTGCTGGAAACAATAGCGTCCAACATCGGCACATCAGAATCGGTAAAATAACGGAGGAAGAGGAAAAGTGCGCCATAGCCCAAAATGACGATTGCGAATACCGTTCGCCACTCTCCCTTTGTGCAGCGTGTAATAGGTACCTCGGCTTGCTGATTGCGAAACTTCCAATACCAAAGGCCGTAAAAGCTCATCACGAGGTAATACATATTGAGTAAAATTTCGGCATACAGCCGCGCCTGAAACAATACGGATATCGTCAGCACGATGGATAAGATGCCAAAAAAGTAATTGGATATCTTGTTCCTACTTGATAGCAATACCTGCACAATACTGAAGCCTACGGCCAAGCGCTCTATCCATGAAGTTGCTTGCAACGCGGTGCTGATTTTCTCTATAAATTCTGTCATCTACATGCGGGTTTCCCCAGTAAAAATCCATCGAAAATGCGGCGCACAAAGCAGTAAGAAAGGAAATTGTCCCTACGCCAGCATTACCTGGATCAGGTTCCTCTCGTATTGTGATACGAGAATGGGTATATTCTCAGCACGTTCGTGCACCCCGATTGATATTAAACGTTTTACAACAGCACTCCCCTTTTAGGTAGCGCCATAAGCCGCAAATCTACAAAACTCGAGTAGTAAATAAAAAAACATTAAAATCCTAAGAGGATTTTATTTGTATATCGCGTAGACGTGGGGTTCTTTACCAGCGGTAAACAATTCGTTATCGGCCGTAAGCAATCAGTACCCAAAATTACTAATTCACAAAACCTGTTCTGATTGCACTTAAAAAAAACGTATCGTCTTTATCATGAATTCTCCGTTCTTTTAGCTGCTATCGGCATGATGAACTTTCTGGAAAACCAGTATCCACCTGCTTCTAGCCTAAGCTATATGCAGCTTTTCTCCTCAATGATACCGATCGTTCGCCTGATCTGGCAGGAGATCTGTCGCACAAGGCTTTGAAATATAATTCGCGCAGAAACCCCAAACGGTATAGTTGTTGCTGTTAGAAGAAGTATATAAACAAAAGAATTATGGAAGAAAAGCAGTACAACGAAAAGGGCGACTTGCTCATCGACCTGAGCTACGGGCAGGGCATATTAACAGAGGCTTATAAAGACAAGGATACCGGTGACCTGTATTTTGTCACGAGGCATATTAGAAAGGATAGCTAAATTGCTATCCTTTTTTTATTTTTGCCTAAACTAAACCAACCAACCCATCACATGAAAGTTATTAGCTTGCTCTTTGTTGCCCTATTCAATTGCTGCCTTTGCGTGGCGCAACCGATAGGTAAATTCGGAGCACACGATCCGGTACTTATCCAACAGGGAGATTGTTTCTACCTCTTCTCTACCGGCCAAGGCGTATCGGTAGCAAGCTCACGCGATCTGAAAAACTGGAAACGCGATGAGCCTGTGTTTGCATCGGCGCCGGTCTGGGCAACAAAGGCTGTCCCGAGCTTTACAGGACATATCTGGGCACCCGACATCAGTTACTACAAGGGGCGATACCACCTGTACTATAGTGTTTCTGCATTCGGGAAAAACACATCCTGCATCGGGGTTGCCAGCAATAAAACGCTTGATCCCAAAGATCCTGAATTTGAGTGGGTGGATCATGGTCTCCTGATTCAATCGTTCCCCGGTACAAATTGGAACGCCATTGATCCGAATTTCATCTGCGATGAACAAGGACAGCCCTACCTGAGCTTTGGTTCTTTTTGGGGCGGACTAAAACTGGTTAAACTCAGCGAGAATGGTCTAAAAACCAACGATGATCTCACTGCTCTTCCCACCATCGCCAGCCGAAGAGGCCCTGCCGACATCGTCAACGTCGACATGCCCCAAGGCATAGCCGAGAATGCTATTGAAGCACCCTTTATCTTCAAACGTAAAGACGGCTATTACTATCTTTTTGCCTCGATAGACTATTGCTGTAAAGGAGCAGCGAGTACCTACAAAATGATCGTCGGTCGATCCAAACAGCTGCAAGGTCCTTACTTGGATGACCAAGGTATCGATATGGCACAATCGGGAGGCAAACTGCTGCTCGAGGGGAACAAAAATTGGCAGGGCGTAGGACACAATGCGGTGCTGCGTGTCGATAACCAAGATTATCTGATTTTTCATGGGTATGACGCGACGGACGCTGGCAAAGCAAAACTTTTGATCGAAGAAATAAACTGGGGTAAGAACGACTGGCCAACGGTATCGCAACCCATTAATCAATAACCAATTAACGATAGCCGACACAATCGGTACACGACAAGCTAACGTTAAATCCGTTGCATTTTAATGTATAAATAGCCTATCTACTATTTACGGTCGCCTAACGACAAGTTTTTCAAAAAAAATAAAATAAGCATAGATAAAAATTATTTATATTTACGTTCAACCGTCTTTTGTAAGATCTGACGACAAATAAAAGACGCCGAACACATCGCAGATCGGGGAAGTATATAAGAATGTGGGCATACGCGGTATTAACCAGTTAAAAAACATAGGTATGAAACGTGAACAACTACTTGTTGCGCTAATTTTAGCATCCGCTATCCTTTTTACGCGTTGTAAGGACAAACCTGGAATTGACAACGGTTATGGGGAAGGAGACGGCACCAGCATCAGCTTTGATGTGATCGGCCTAGAAGATGAATCATCGGTAAACCTGCGTGCAAAATTCCAAGCAACGCCTACGACTTCGTTGAAAGGTGTACCAACCGTTATCGCTCAAGAAGTTATCCAATCTGGAGAAGGCGACTTTGATGCTGTTGTAACGGTTACAGAAGAGCCCCTAGCACTCCCTAAAGCAAGCAAAACAGGCGATCGTGTCCATGTGACTGGCAGCGAAAGCCAAAAATCTTCCTTACGTGCCGCAACAGCCACCATGACCAACGGCAACCGGTATCGGGTGGTGCTTTATGATAACGGCGCCTATGTAACCACCATGGATGCCGTGGCAGGCACACAATTTACCTTTACAGGCGCCTATCGCAATAGAACCTATACTTGGTTTGCCTATTCCTATAACAGTTCGGCTACTATGCAAGCATTGAACAGCACCACATCGCCAACCGTCAACGTGGAGGGCGGCAGTGGTTTTCTTTACGATTCGGGATCGTTCACGACCAGTAATGTGATGAACGGAAACAACAAATTTGATATCACGTTTGACCGTAAAACGGCGAACATAGAGCTCGTGGTAGATGCACGTGGTATGTTCGGAAATATCTTGAATATTACGGGAAATACGACAAACGCATCTGCTTTGAAGTCGGGAACCTTTGACCTACGGACGGGCACCTATGGCGGCTACACAAACAACAGCAGCACGGTATCATTTACAGCGTCTAATTTCGTTGACTATAACAATACCTACGGCGCTATGATGAAGCGGATGAGTTTCTTTACAGCTGCCGGAGGACAGCCTATTTCCAACTTGGGTATCACATTAACGAATGTGCAGATTGAAGGCGACCGAAGAACCCCACCGGCAGCGATTCCGGGATCCGCAGGTTGGGGCGATCCGCATGCCTTCAGCAATATTACCTATAATGTCCCTACCTTTACCCCCGAGCTAGGCAAGCGTTATCGCGTGGCCTTTACTTTGGTGATGACAGCCAAAAACGTCAACAATGTGCTTTGGGCACGCGGAAACATGTACTTGCATCCTTTTGGAGACTATCGATTTCGCGTACATGCGGCATCACATGTGTATGGCACCGTAAGCACCAACTCTCCATTTACAACATCAGAAGCCGCAGGCGAGTTTTTTAACTGGAAGGCGCTTACCGCAGTCTCAAACCCCAGCAATGTGGGTACGACGACCAGCCAAGACCCTTGCGCCTTGGTGTATCCCGCCGGAAGATGGAAAATGCCGACATCAGCGGAAGCGACTACCCTCCCTACCTCTACCACCATAAGAACCTTCCAAAGCGCTGGTTCTACCGCTGCAGTAAATAATGTGAACGACAGCCCCACCTTAAATCGGGCTGTCCGCAGGGCACAGTATCTTTTCTCGGGCAACGACCAACCCTACGATCCCCAAAACCGATTGAACTTTCTACTTTTTGGCTACCGGAGCGAAACAAGTAACAGCTATACAATCAATGGCTTTAACAGCAGCAGCAGTGGAAATGGCTATTATTGGACATCCAACCAGAGCAGTGCGACCTTAGGCACCGTCTTGCGTATTGAGGAAGGTGCGGGTACTCCCGTACGAACGGAAGGAATGCTCAAAACGCGTGGCGCGAATATAAAATGCGTGCGTAACACGCTCTGGACGGAGAGCCAAATTCCGGCACTGCCCGATGCTGATTATGATTAACCAAAAAAAGCGATCAGAAGTATTTACTGCCATCTGCCGAAAACATTCTTGGTAAGATGTTGTTTTAGAGGTATCCCGTTAACTGCTTATCGCCATGATATTAAAGATGCTGACCTACGCGACGCTAATGATGAACAGCTTTATCTTCCATTTCGCATCGTTTGGTGCTCAGGAAGTATTATCGTATGGCCGCTTTGGAAAACTCACGCTATATCAACCTCCGCAGGAAGCCCAATCGTTAGTGCTGTTCGTATCTGGCGACGGGGGTTGGCAGCATGGTGTAATAAATATGGCACGCTACCTCGCCGAGCAAGGAGCGCTTGTGGCAGGCATTGACGCAAAAGTTTACCAGGCAGCGCTTGCAAAACAAAAACGAGGCTGTCTGTATCCCGCTGCTGATTTCGAACAGCTGAGCTTGATGCTACAAAAAAGATATAAGTTCAAGGATTACCAAAAACCGATCTTAGTAGGCTATTCCTATGGCGCAACAATGGTGTATGGATTACTGGCGCAGGCTCCAGCAGGAACTTTCATGGGTGGCATTGCGCTTGGATTTTCGCCGGATATCGAATTGCCGACAGCGCCCTGTAAGGCAAACGGGCTCCTCTTTCATCACCTACAAAAAAACACCTACTATCTAGATGCTGTCAGCGCAGTTCCTAGCCCTTTCCTTGTATTAAACGGCCACAAAGATGAGGTATGTGATTACGAGAAGACCGCTTTGTTCTTAAAAGATATCCGACAAGCAGAACTCATTGGCCTACCTTTGGTTGGACATGGTTTTGCTATTGCCGACAACTGGCTGCCCCAATTTAAAAGGGCGTACCAAAAGATCAGGCAAACCCATTTGGAGAATAGCTTAGGCAGCAAGCATTCCATCTCGATCCAAACAGATCTACCTATACACATTCTTCCGGCGAAGGAAAACAAAGGCGAGCAGCTCCTGTTCTTCCTTTCCGGCGATGGCGGGTGGACAAGCTTCGATCAAGGTTTAGCAGCAGCTTACACAAAAAAGGGATTTACCGTTGTCGGACTCGATGCGCAAAAGTATTTTTGGCAGAAGCGTAGCCCAGAAGAAACGAGCCATGCGATCAGTCTAGTGCTCCAAGTTTACCTAAACGAACATCCCGATGCCCATATTACGCTCATGGGCTACTCCTTTGGTGCTTGCATCACCCCTTTTGTTGCCAATAGGCTGGTGGGCAAACCCAAAGAAAGTTTGAAGGAAATTATCTTGCTATCGCCAGATACCCGTGGAGATTTTGAAATACATGTGAGCGATATGTTGAGCTTCGGCCTGCGGAAAGATCCCTACGATGTCGTTGCAGAACTACGGAAAACGAGTGGTGTACAAAAACTATGTTTATTTGGTGATGGCGAAGATGCGACTGTGGTACAAGCTTTTAAACGCATCGGCGTTAATGTGGAAATCTTACCCGGTGGACACCATTATAACAACAACTTTAACGCAATCGCAGATGCTACGTTGAAAATACGTTAACCTATGAAATTACAGCTCAAAGCTAATAACTACTATTTTAAGGAGGTCTTGGCCTTTCTTTTTCTGATCTTAGCTGTTTACTTTTTCCGCAAGCAGCATGCAGAGATCGCCGAAGCAAGGAAAGTGTTAACACAGGCTATCCCTGCGTATATCGGTATAGGATTGCTGGTTACCATAGCGTACATACTTCTACAGGCCATGATGTACATCTTCTCGTTTCGCGCCGTAGACAGTCCTATCCGTCTGACAGAAGCCCTTCGCTTGTTTTTAAAGAGAAATCTGGTGAGCGTATTCTTGCCTGGAGGTGGCGTAACGTCCTTAGCCTTTTTTAACGAGGAGATTGAACGCAAAGGCATTAGCAAAAACAAAATAGGCTTTGCATCCTATATCTTTGGCATGACCGGAATTGCGTCCTTAGCCATTGTCGCTTTACCTGTGATCGCTTTCCTCTCGCTTACAAAAAGTACGACATCAGGCACTTGGGCGGCGCTATTGGGTTTATTCGTTCTGATCATCATACTGACGGTAGCTACCTATTCTTTCCTTAAACGAGGCGCTATCTATAGATTACTCTATCGTATCAGCCCACAATTTGAGGTGCTGGCTAACGAGATTGGCCGTGGAAAATTCAAAAAACGGGATTTGCTGTATACCTTTCTCTGTTCGTTGGGCGTAGAAGTGGTGGGTATTGCGCATCTCTATATCGCCATGGAGGCGCTAGGCATCGATGCTACGTTAGAAAGCTGTGCTGCCGGATATATCATAGCTACTTTATTTTTCGCTATCTCCCCTTTTCTACGAGGGCTCGGTGCTGTCGAGATATCGCTGGTCTTGGTGCTCCAATCTTATGGAATAGGCGATGTAGAAGCCTTGTCCATCACGTTGCTGTATCGGGTATTTGAATTTTGGTTGCCTTTATTGGCTGGGGTGGCCGCATTCTTTTTTGTACGAGGGAACATTATTTTGCGCTTGTTGCCCGGGATACTCTTAGCCCTATTGGGCTTCGTTAATATGATATCCGTACTTACACCGCCTTTTCGAAATCGGCTGCGACTTTTGGAAAATTTTCTTCCGCTAGATCTGATTCATTTTTCATCCGTCGCCGTACTGATCCTTGGTATCCTCTTGCTTTGCTGCGCTGCATTCCTAGTGAGAGGCCTTCGCAATGCTTGGTGGTTGGCCTTGATCTTCGCGGGGCTTAGCCTCATAGGAAACCTTACAAAAGGGATCGATTATGAAGAAGCATCCCTCGCGTTATTCACCATTGTTGTACTATTTTTCACCCGCCGACATTACCGGTTGAAAGGCGACCCTCATCTCCAAAACTTTGGTGTGCAAACCGCCCTTTTTATTTTACTGGCCGTCCTTATCTATGGCACGGTAGGTTTCTATTTTCTAGACAAAAGAGACTTCAATGTCGATTTCTCTCTTTGGCAGTCGATAAAAGGTACGCTTCAAAGCTACTTGCTACTGGAACCGGATCCGGCACCAATAACGCGGTTTGGAATGGGCTTCGTCCGGTCGATTAATTTCCTTGGCGGCATCTCTCTTTTGCTACTGGTGTATGTGTTTATCAAGCCCTTTATTTTTCATGTTACGCCAGTGGAACAGGAACGGGAACAGGCCATGGTGCTGTTAACTCGGTATGGCAGATCCGCCGACGACTACTTCAAGACCTACCCGGATAAAGCCTACTTTTTCAATGCAGACCACAACGGATTTATTGCCTATAAGGCCGCTTCGGGCTTTGCCGTTGCCTTGGGCGAGCCTGTATGCGAAGACAACCAAGCGATAATACGTAACATGGTAGAGGAATTTGAACGCTTTTGCCTAGACAATGGGCTAAAGGCTGCCTACTATAAAATTGCAGAAGAAAGGCTACCCTTATTTCAATCGTTAGGGAAGAAGGCTTTGCCTTTGGGACAAGAGGCTCGGTTGCACCTGCCTACCTTTAGCTTGGAAGGAAAAGATCGAAAATCTTTACGCAATGTATTGAATGCATTGGTGAAGAAAGGCTATGCTCCTGTTTTACATCCTGCGCCCATCAAAGATGGTCTTTTACAAAAACTCAAGTATGTATCCGACGAATGGCTGAAAAGCACAGAACGTAACGAGATTCTCTTCTCCTCGGGTATGTTTGACTGGGAGGAACTGAAAGCGCAAGACATCATAACGATAGAGAATGGCGATGAAAAAGTCGTCGCATTTCTAAACATTATTCCCGACTATGCATTGGCCGAAGGCACCTACGACCTTATCCGCAAAACGGCAGATGCACCAGCGGGTGTTATGGACGCTTTGATTGTCGCCTTGATCTCTGAACTCCAAAAACAGGACAAGCAATACCTCAACATGGGCATAGCCGCCATGTCGGGGATCGATAAGCCGCAAGGGCTCCCCGAGTGGGCCATAAAGTTTGCCTACGAACGCCTCCGCCAATTCCGACACTATCAGGGACTTTATGATTTCAAAGATAAATTTGGCCCGCAGTGGGAAACGAAATACCTGATCTATGAAAATCATTATGACCTGGCATCGTTACCGATAATATTAATGAAGATTATGAAGGGATAGAAACTTCACTCACCGTTCGAAACATAAGCTGGTATTCGCGATTTAAAGTATTCCCTTTAGTTATTCGTCTACCCTAAAAATTATACATGGCAAAGCGTATCATTCTTATTATCATCCTTTTTATAATCGGCGACCTTTACTTTTATCAGGCGGTATCCACCTTAACGACGGTGCCGGGCGCGGCCTTGCTCTATTGGGCAATCGACCTGGGGTTGGTATTCGCACTGAGCAGTTTAGCTTTATTTCCAGCGTTACGTGTCCGCGCCAAGGATTACCTCCCTTGGCTCCTTAGCACACTCATGTTGTCACTTCTTCCTAAGCTTATTGCTTCCCCCCTATTGCTGGGCGAAGATATCATTCGCATGCTTACTGGATTTCCAAGTAGAAACCTGTATGTGAGTGAAGCGGCACTGCTTATTGCCGTAGTTATTTTTCTCAGTATGATCTTTGGTCTTACACGTGGTAAATACCATTACAAAGTGCGTAGAGAGACCTTGTACTTCCCAGATCTGCCGACGGATTTTGATGGGTTCACCATCACGCAGCTGTCTGATATTCACTCGGGTAGCCTTAAAAACAGACGTCGAGTGAAACAAGGAGTTGACCTCGCCAATGCACAAGGAAGTGATTTGATGCTATTTACAGGCGATTTGGTCAACAATACCGCCGAAGAGATGAAGCCATGGAGTAACACGTTTCGTGAATTGCGGGCCAGCTACGGTAAATATTCCGTTCTTGGGAACCATGATTATGGCGATTACGTACGTTGGGAAAACCAAACGGAGAAATCAAACAATCTTCAACAGCTGGAAGACGTACACAAAAACATTGGCTTTCAGTTGCTGCGTAATGAGGCGATGAACGTTCGCAAAGGCAATGCCAGCATTTCCCTAATCGGCGTGGAGAATTGGGGGAAAGGAGGTTTCCAACAATACGGTGATCTGAATAGGGCTACCGAAAACATCGATAGCGGTGCATTCAAAATCTTGATGTCGCACGATCCATCGCACTGGAAAGAACAGGTTATCGACCATCCACAGCAAGTGCAGCTTACCTTATCAGGACACACGCATGGCATGCAATTTGGCCTCGACCTACCCTTCTTCCGATGGAGCCCTATCCAATATTTTTACAAACAATGGGCCGGCCTTTACCAGCACGGCGGAAAATACCTCTATGTAAACCGTGGTTTCGGATTTCATGGTTTGCAGGGTCGAATTGGTATATGGCCGGAAATAACCGTGCTGACCTTAAAAAAAATGCGGGCTTGATATAGGCTTGGATCGTCGTTCGAAGCTATCCGCCTATACGGAGCTAAAAACAATTGCTGCGCTTATTCAGACTTTGGCGAATACTCTAGAAAATAATTATCCCGCCGGAGTATGGCGCTTTTTCAGAACAAGTATTATGCTAGCGGTTAAGCCTGATATATGAGATGATGACCAAAAAACAGCTTGGAATATTCGTTTTATTTAGCTATCTTGGTTAGATAGTTTCTTTTAGCTACTTTTGACAAAAAGACGAAGCGCCATGGAAGAGAAAAGCAAGAAAATAACGGTTTTGTATGTGGATGACGAAGAAAATAACCTGATTTCTTTTAAAGCTACTTTCCGTCTAAAATATCAAGTGTTCACTGCAATAAGCGGAGCAAAAGCATTGGAGATTGTTCGCAAGAACGCGATAGACGTTATCATCACCGACCAGCGTATGCCCGAAATGACTGGCGTGGAATTTTTGGAAGAGATTATTAAAATTGATCCTGATCCGATGCGGATCTTATTGACGGGTTACACCGATATGGCAGCCGTCGTGGACGCAGTGAATAAAGGGAAAATTTTTCATTATCTGAATAAGCCGTGGAGCGAAGAAGAGCTTGATCAAACAATACAAAGAGCTTACGAGCTCTATGCCGAGCGGAAACAAATACTAGAAACCTATTCCAAACTCGAAGTATCAAACGAGCAATTGGAGTTTTTGCTTCGTCAAAAATTATTATCATAAACGAGATTTTTCTTTGGTATCTATGTAGAACCACTGCCGTGAATATACAAACGGATGTCTTTAAAAAACGTCCGTTTGCTATGTTTTATTTGGCGGGAACCACGACGGTAAACGTCGTTCCCTGTCCCAATTCAGATTCAACCGCTATAGTACCTTTTAGTTTACGTAATGCACTTTGTACATTGTACAAACCAAAGCCCATACCCTGTGCCTGATCGCTGGCTCTGAAAAATAGGGTAAAGATATCGTCAATATGCTCTTTAGGAATACCTATACCCGTATCCCGCACGGTAATTCTCGCTTCGCCATTAGCGACTTTAACAGCAAGATCTATTTTTTTATCCTGGTGCTCTTGGCGTTGATATTTGAAGGCATTGGATAAAAGATTGTGCAGAATCAATTCGAGTACTACTTTATCGCTACGAAAGACGGTATGCTGATCGACATGCGTATTTAAAACAACGGTTCCGCTGCGTGTGGACACCTTGTAAAATTCACGAATATCTTCAAAAAGCTGTTCAAAATTAATATCAGACAGTGTTAAATCACCCCGACGCAACAAATAATAATCGCGTAGACTATCAATGTAAGCATCGAGTTTTGTCAACGAGTCAACCATGAGCCGCAACAGTTCGTGGATGTGTTCTACCTGATCAAACTGCAACGCCAATTTCACCGCGGATAATACACCAGATAACGGATCACGTAAGTCGTGGCTCACGCTATACGCAAACTTGTCCAGCTCGTCGTAGGCCTTTGTCAGTTGCTCGTTTTGAATATCTAGTAAGGAATTGGCCACGTAGAACTTATCCGCCTCTTCGATAGAGGTTATGATTTCCTCTTCCATCCAAGGTTTGCGAACAAAACGAAAGATATGCCCTTTATTCACGGCGTCGACGACGGTCTCCATATCCGCATAGGCCGTCAACAGAATACGGATGGGCCGCGGATAGTCCTTTTTTATGCGCTGCAAGAAATTTACACCCAATTCATCCGGCATACGTTGATCACAAAAGATGATACGTATGAGCGGATTGGTAGCCAAAATCTCTTCAGCTTCCTTGGTACTTGATGCAATGTGAACCTCATACTGGTACCTAAAGTTGGCTTTAAATCCAACTAGGTTATTCACCTCATCATCTATATAAAGTATCTGTAGCTTTTTTTGCATAATCGAATAACGCTAAAATGTTAGTCTGGCAAGCGATACACGAAGTTAGTCATATTTACGTGGTTTAGGGAGCCTTTTACAAAATATTCTGCTCTATCGGGATAACCAGCGTAAAAGAAGTTCCTTCACCTAATTCTGAATTGACAACAATTCGACCATGGTGCTTTGCGATAGTGTTATAGGCGATAGACATCCCTAGGCCAGTGCCTTCGCCAACATCTTTCGTTGTAAAGAATGGCTCGAAAATCTTTTCGCGAATTTCCTCCGGAATACCGACCCCGTTATCTACAATGCGGATAAAAACGTATTTCTCATCCTCATGAATACCGGTTTCAATGTGCAATGTCCCTCCGGGATTATTTTTAAATTTATCGTTAATGGCATACACGGCGTTTGTGAGAACATTCAAGAACACCTGGTTCAGCTTCCCAGCGTGACACTCTACCTTCGGAATATCGCCATAGATCGTCTCCACAGTGATACCGTCGCGCACTAAGCTGCTTAAGATAACCAAGGTAGATTCGAGTCCTTCGTTGATGTCGGCAAACTTCACGGTATCTTCATCCACGCGTGAGAAGATGCGCAAACTTTTGACAATCTCTGCCGTCCGATGCGCGCCATCGTGCATACCTTTTAGTAGGAATTCGATCTCCGTCTTCAGGTAGTCAATATCCATTTCCTGTTTAAAACTCTCGATACGGTCTTTCTTTTCGGTCAGCGAAACTTGCTCGTCAAAGGCCAGTTTTTCAATTTCATCCAATGTTTCCCACACCATATTGATATCGCGCTTCAGCGGTGCCACATTCGACGTCACAAAATTGATTGGATTATTGATCTCGTGTGCAACACCTGCAGTAAGTTGACCCAAAGATGCCATCTTCTCTGCTTCTACAAGCTGTGATTGGGCTTCTTTCAAATTCCGTAGCGCATCGCGCAGCGATTCATTGGAGCTCGTTAACGCGCGGGTACGCTCTTCAACCTTCATCTCCAAAATACTGTTCTGCTCGCGTATAAGTCGTTCGTTCTCTAATGAAGCAGCCAATTCCCGCGCCTGCGATGCATCTTTCTCTTTTCGATACAGGTTAATCTTATCGCCCAGTGCAAAGGATAGCAAGAGTGCCTCCAACGAAGCCCCAATCTGCACGATGTGCGCTGTCCACAGGTTGTAGGGCACGATACCATAATCTTTCAACACATAGATGATCACACTTCCTAAAAAAATACCCCAAGCAATTAAAAAAAGCTTGGCGGATTTATTTCCGTTCTTGTAGGTCAAGAGCCCTGTGAGTAAAACGATAAGAGAGCCCGATGCAGCTACAAAATTCACCATATTGTAACTTACAACCGCTTTATCGAACAACAGTAATAGAAGCGCCACAACATCTCCTAAAATCACCAAGTTCAACCATTTCAATAACTTCGGCGCATATGCCTTCACATTCAGAAAGGACTTCACGAAAATAACTGAGCCGATTCCTGACATGGCTCCAGCAAAGGTGATCAAATGCCGACTGGCCAAAATGCTACCGGGAAAGAAACGATTGAGATAACCTAATATAGCCACCTGAGCAACAGCTACCCAAAAGATGTAGTGTACATAAACTAAATAGTGCTTATCCCCTGCAGAAAAATACAGAAACAGATTGTACAGCAACATCGTCAACATAATACCCACGTAAATACCGGATCGAAAGTCAAATCTAGAAATCTCGCCTACAACAGTTTTTTCATCAGATAGTGTCATGGGCACAAGAACCTGCTTGCTGCTGACTACTTTGAGGTAGCAGGTAGCAGACTCGCCTTTTTTTAGCGAAAGGTCGAAGGTGTAAAATTGATGTTCAAATCTTCGTTTCCCCAATGAATCGGAAAGATGAACCACAGCACTATCTCTTTTGGTACCTCGAACGGTATACAACGTAATTTCATCTATGACGGGGTTACTGACATTGAGTACGAGATGCTCATCATCCGACTGGTTAACAAGGTTAAACTTAATCCAATTGTTGAACTCGCTGACGCCAAAATTTGGAACCATCGTGCGAGATGGTGTAAACAGCAAGTCCTTAGCGATGGCTCCATCTAAAGTCAAACTATTGCTGGAATCCTGAAAAACAGAGACTTCCCGACCGAAATAACTAATAACATGCTGAGCTGTAATACTGATAGTAGGCTGTGCCGCCGCATTAAACAGTGAACAACAAAACAGAAAAGCAGCAAAAAATAGCCTAAATATCATAATTCTTTATCTCAAGACAAAATCTACGGTTTCCTCATTTTTTGGAAACAAATTTTCTTTTTAAACAATCTGCGGCAAAATTAAATCGACATCGAAGTAACGCCGTCCGGATTGAATATCTTCTTCCAACATGATGCGGCGAGCAACTTCTGTGGCGATTCCTCCGCCTAAAACGACAGATGAAGCTAATTGGGGCCAAGAACGCAATGTCTTACCGACTTCGGTAAAAGACTGTTTCATCCTTGAAGAAAGTTGTTCCGCATCCACCAACTTTAGGATGAGCGCTAATCGTTCTGGCCCGCTTAAAGTACTGACCTTATCGATATCCTCTTGGGGCACCAACCCATGTAGGATGGCACGGTCCGGCTCAATGTCAAACCGTTCTATATCGACCATACAGCGATCGTTAGTTTCCATAATTACTGGAATTCCGTGCTTGCGTGCTTTTACCCTACTAGTCAATTTAATTTCCAAGCCGTCGCACACCTCCACAAGTATATCCAACTTTCCATTTTCCAAAAGAAATCCTTCGATATTATCTGCCGTTAGACCGGAATTAAAAAGTTCGATGCGGATAAAAGGATCGATCTCTGCTATTTCACGAGCGGCTATCAAGGTTTTGGAAACTTCTAAATTATGTATACCCGTGCGAATCCTATTTAGATTACTGAGTTCCACCGTATCGAAATCAGCAAGCCTAAGCGTACCACAGGCCCGTTCCATGGCCATGGTCAAAGCAATGGACTGCCCGACGGACAACCCGATAATACCAACAATCTTTTTCGATAGCGCGTCTTGCTCTTCTTGCGTAATTTTATTCTGGTTTCGATTGGTACGAACACGGATAAACTCTTCCTCCGCTAGTGTGTGCACCATTCTATTGCTCCACGGATAATATACCCAAACGCCGTAAGCAGCTAAGGGCACGCCATTTAAATGCTCGGCAATATAGGTGGCGAACTCCGCTGTGCTGGGATTTTCGGCAGGGCGCATCACCTTAATCAGCTCTCTAAGTTGAGATTCCAGCGTATCAAACAGGGTAATGGAGGGATGATCGGCCACCAGTGAATCAAAGCGCGCTTTGTCTGCAGGGTTGCTCCATGATAAAATTTCCGGTCGATAAGTATGTTCCATAAATATAGAAAAGGGTAAAACAATGCTGTTTAAAAAAAATTGATCCCGTCGCTATCGTCTACATTCGTTCGGGGGAGGTTACCTTGCAGCTTCCCGATCACGGCCTGCAAGTCCCAACTATCCATGAACGGAAGTTCCAATTTGTACTCGATCTCGATCTCTCGCTTCCTTAACTTTTCAACCGTAGTCAAGTTTACCTGTTTTCGTATTTGGAATATGGCTTCACGCTCGTCGTCGTTTGCAGAGGAAAGTTCCTTTACATCTTGAAGGATCAGCGTCGTGGCAAGAAGATCTAATTTGGGGTAGTAAAAGGTTCCGTTATTACCTACGCTCGTTTCCAACTGATAGCCGACGCTTTGCGCCATAGCTACCGTATAGGGAGCGCAAAGAGCAAACAGCGATTTCAGACCTATCTGTGTAGATATAGCCACCGCTGCTCGCGTCAAAAAGATGCTGCCAACACCATATCCCGCGATTTCCCGAGAATTCCAAAGTCCACAGACTTCGCCTGTTCCTTGGCGTGCGTAGGCCCATACGAGATCGAATATTTTGGAATCCATGTTTCCAGTTGCTTCTTCTATTGGTAGTGGCTGTGTGCCTCCCGCAACATGAACCCTGGCTCCCCCATATACATTTTCTCCGTCGAGGGATTCGACGATCAACACGAAGGCCGCCGGGTTAAACATCCATTCGTCCTTAGACGAAGTCACTTTTTTTACACCTATCGCAGTTAATACGCGAGCATGTCCTTCAATAAAACGCTCACAAGTTGCTGGATCATCAATAGCGCGAAACGCTCTCAACCTCACCACTGGACGGCCATCTTTAAATAGTAATGCCACAGAAATGGTTATTTAGTACCTGATTGAACAACAAATCTAATCAATAAAAACTAAACATCTTAACTGTAGGAGAGGATAATTTGACTAGATATAGGTCTTTTTTACAAGCATTATTAAGCCACTAACTCAACGTTACAGCAAATTTAACGCTAACTATTTCAACATCAACAAACAAGACCATTTTCATAATTTTCGATCATACCAATGTGAAAGAGGATGGTGTCTATTGTGCCGCCAGGAAACTTAATAGCCGATGGAATGAGCTCAAAAAAATGCTAACGAATCCTTTTTACCCGTCCTCGATCACTCATCCACACCGCTTTGTATGCTGGAAAACTTCGCAACAGCTTCACTCCTTCGCGAGCGCCCAATACCATCATCGATGTACTGAGACCATTGGCAAACTCGGCAGATGGGCCGAAGACCGTCACACTGATGAGCCCCGAGGCGGGGTATCCGGTTTTGGGATTAATAATATGGGCATAGCGCTTGCCATCAAATTCTACATACTTCTCATAGCTACCGGAAGTGGCCACAGATTCCTCCTGCATGTTCAGCACGGCGATCATCTTATGCGGCTTCAGCGGATTGTTGATGCCAACCCGCCACGGCTTGCCATCCATCTGCGTTCCCCATGTAGAAAGATCCCCAGAAGCATTTACGATACCGCCCTGGACGCCCAGGCGCTTCAGCAGGTCGCGTCCTCGATCGGCTGCATATCCCTTCCCAATAGAACCAAAACCTATCTTCATCCCACGACGTGCGAGGTAAATGGTCGAGGCCACGCTATCCAAAACAATATCTTGATAACCCACTGCTGCAATGGATCGCTGAACCGCATCAGCTGTCGGTAGCTTTTCCATACTTCCGTCGAAGCGCCAAATGTGATCCAAGGCAGCAATGCTGATATCAAAAGCGCCATCAGATAGTCTAGAAAAGACTAAAGCGCGCTGCGTAAGCTCAAAAACTTCACGATCCACCTGTACCGGTTGGATGCCTGCCTGTCTATTGACTTCTGAAACCTGCGTATGGGGCTGCCATTCCGAAATAAGGTTTTCGATTCGGGCTATCTCCGATACCACGCTGTCTATACGTACATTTCCCAACAAGCTATCTCGTTCTATGACTGTAATCTCAAACCGTGAGCCCATCAAGGTCACGGCTCTTTTTAACATGGTCTGTGCGCCAAGTTTCGACGGCACGTTGCACATACACACAGTAATCAGCAAAAATAGGATACACTTGCTTAGGCTTGTCATGGTTGATGAACTAATAACAATCGGTTAATACTTGTCCATTTTCTTTGTAAAAAGCCAAGGACTTTCCATCCTTCGCAAAAATAACCTGATCCATAAGCTCTTCCACATCTTTCTGCATGGCCAAGGCTCCGCAAATCATCAATACCCCTTGGCTACGCAATAGGTCGACGATAAAATCAGCGTCACGGCGGATGAGATCCATCACATATTGCGCGGGTTTTTCTCTGGAAAAAGCCATATCGAAAGATTGCAGCCTACCTTTAGCTATCGCTTCATTTGCAAACTGTTGGTACTGCTCTGACAAGGAATTTTTATGCCTAAAACCGACATACAGGTGTATAGCTATACGTGAAGCATTGCTGCTTATCATACCTAAAAAAGGCGCAATACCTGTTCCATTTGCGATCATTAGCACTTTTGTAGCCTTTTTAGGAAAATGAAAATGCGGATTAGCCATTACCCGAGCACGTATCTCATCGCCCACTTGAAGTTGATAAAGGTAATTGGATCCGAGCCCCTGATCATGCAACTTAACCATCAATTGCACATTGCCATGGTGCTTACCAATGGAATAAAAGCGCTCTACGGCAACGTTTTTTGGGTAGATCGCCAACAGATCCCCAGATTGAAAAACCGTTCGCGAATGCAATTTCAAACTAATCTTAAAGGTTAAATTATCCGTACTAACCGCCGTTTTATCAAGCACTTTCATCGGCTTTAAGTCAACAACTTTACGACTATAAACCGCTGGAGCCGTTGCTAAAGCGAGGAGATTTTCAGACGACCAAGCCAGCACCCAGCGCACAAATTCGTCGGGTGAACGGTCGTTAATACTGTACAATGGAACTTGCCGCTTAGCCCATGGCTGTTGTGCCAAAAGCATATCCACCTGCTGCGCATAACCGCAGAAATTGCTGTACGAGCGTGAGCCAAAACCTACCACAGAAAACTGCACCGGATGGTCCTGCGGATTGGCAGTGAGCAACGACAAAAACTTTTGTGCATTTGTTGGTGCATCGCCAAGACCAAAAGTAGCCGTGAATAGCACGAGCTGCTTAACCTGCGGAAACGCGCGATAGCTATTCATCTCCGTCAGAAAAGCACGTTTCCCATCTTGCAAGAGCTGTTTATGCACTTCGTTTGCGAAAAATAGTGTACTGCCGTTTTCCGAGCCAACCAGCAGCACGATTTCGGCCTGTTCGGCTTTAAATACATTTTTAATCCTCGTACGCGTGCGTTTAAACGTGATGACAAAGCCGGAATAGATAAAAAACAGGATATTTAGGGATGCCAGCCCCAGCAGTACTGCGAGCGGTATACTTGTTCGTCCCGTATGCAGGTCGAGGCTTAACTTTTCTAAGACGACACTGTACGGGCTTCTCGTTTCGGACAGCACCTCGCCCGTCAGCTGGTTGATCGTCAGCTCCCCTTTTTTGTGCTTTAACACAAAAAATTCTTCCGGATCATCTTCCATAAACGGAAATTCCAGTTTCTCCAAATCAGCGAGCCCAGTATTTTTGAAAATGGCAAACTTGTCGATAGAGAGGTATTCGTGCGAGACCTCTGCAGATAACTCTTTTTCCACCGCCACGCTATCGCGTGAGAACAGTTCCATACGGGCCATAAAAAGATAGGTTCCCGTTATGGAGATAAGCAAAAGCGGCAGCAAGCTCCATCTACCCGTAGTGACATGAAAATACTGTACGAAACTATCCTTATTGATCTTGGCGAAGAAATGACGAAGGCCTTGCTGACGCTTGATGATCAAGACAAACCCACTACAGGTAATCAGCAACAACAAAAAAGAGGTTAACCCCACCATAACCCGCCCTGTCTCATGTAGAAAAAGTGAACGATGCAAGGCGGTAACCCACTGTATAAATGCGCTTTTAGCCTGTACTGGGCCCAGTATTTCTCCTGTATTAGGGTCTATAAAACCCTGAACCGAGTTACTATCCTCGTCAAGGGCATCAATACGAACGAAGCCGTTGTGGTCAACAGCTAGTTCAATAATTTCCGGATAAACTTCGCGCAGTCGTGGTACAACCTCCGCGAGGTTCAATTTATCAAAATTTTCAACGCGGTATCCAGGGGATTTCTCGAGAACGGCATCCACCGCAAGGATAACCCCAGTGATGGAAAGCACGCATAAAAAGAGTGAAGATATGACTGCTAAGGCTAAATGCGCATACCTCCATATCGATAATGTCATGCCTAGCTGTTACTGAACTTTACTAAGCTTCACAAAACGAATATAGCCCTTGCCTACCGCACGCTCCGTGACAGCATCGTTAGTCAACGGTATCTCCACATCTTGTACATGATATTTCTTCTCTTCGACAGCCGATTCGAAGCGCAACTTGTAGCCTTTGTTCAATTTTGCATCATCTATAGAGATGGTGCGTACGGCGCGATCGCCACCACCAACCGAGGCGCCCGTAACAGCGCTCAGCTTCTCACCCGTTTTCGTCTGAAATTTATACCATTCTTTGAGCGTGTTGTACCATTGTTTATCAGGTCCCAATACCGACAATGTTTTTTCATAAGATCCATTTGGATGGATCAAGGAGATTACCACATAGGCAGCCTCTCCTTCATAACTATTCATCTGGATCATACACTTGTATTTACTCGATTGTGCGTAGCTTAAGCTACCGCACATCACGAGCGCCATTATCATCATTATAAATCGCACGGTTTTATTCATTGTGTTATTTTAGAAAGTCAACAGAAACTTGGTTACTGGTCAAAAACTCGTTATCCTTGGCTAAGTCATAAGCCGTTTCATCGAACTCCGTCCTCAGTTCTTTTTTGGCACCACAAGCAAGCAAAGCTCTCAGTAAGGCGTCGTCTTTCGCAATGAGCGCGGCTTTATGTAAAGCCGTCGTACCTTCGCTGTCTTGTGCATTTACATCTGCGCCTAGTTCTGCCGCCTTTTTGATCAAGTTGATGTTTTCTTTTGCTACCGCAACATGAAACAAAGAACTTCCATTTTTCTGTGCTTCAGTAACCGATAGTCCATTTTGTTTCAAGATGGCTAACTTTTCTTCAAAATCGTTGCCTGCTGCTTGCGGACCACGCGGACCGGCGCCAGCACCTGCTTCGCGGAACGAACTGAACCAGTAGTAAGCCAGATTGTTATCATCTTTATCCAAAACCTTAACATCGGCTCCATTTTTTAATAGCAGCGCAACAACTTCCGAAGAGCCACTTGCCACTGCTTTCGTCAATGCCGACTCTCCTTTTTCATTGCGCGCATTGATCTGCTTACCTTTGCTCAGTAACAGCTCGACAAGTTTCGCATCCCGGCCAGCGGCGGCATTAATTAAAATCGTATTCCCTTCACGATCAGCCTTTCCAAGGTCGACACCTTTATCGATAAAATAACTGATGATTTCCATATTCGGACGACGTACCAAAGCATGGAGGACTGTAGCACCATCTTTATTGGTTGCTTTAGGGTTCAGTTTTAGGTCCTCAACCAAATATTGATAGGTTTCTAAACCATTGCTCGTCTGACGCGAGCCCTGCGTCGCAAAAAACAAAGCTTGATCCGTAGGTTTCACTCCTCTTTTCGCTAATTTCTCGATCAAGGCCGTGTCGCCTAATTTGGCAGCATAATCCGCCGCGGTACGTCCCAGCTCATCTTTCGCATCAAGCGATAATCCCTTGGTCACGAAATACTCGCTTAGGCTTAAATCTTTATCCGTTGCCACAGCTAACATCAACAGCGTTGCCCCGTCAGCGTAGGTTTGTTTTGGATCTACACCTGCTTTGAACAAGGCTTCAAAAACTGCTGTATTTTTATTACCCGTCGAAGCGGCATATGCAGCAATGGCGTCGCCGTGGCTATCCTGATAGTGTACATCAGAACCTTTTGCAATAAGATAATCAACGAGTTCTACGTTGCCGCTAGATGCTGCCCAATGCAGGTAGCTTCTACTGTGATGGGTCTTTTTAGTTACACTATTGCCATCTTGCTCGATCAAAAACTTAATCACGTCATTTGACACCCTATTGTTGATCGCCATAGTAACAGGATCGAAAGATGCCGCATTTGGTGTAGAAGGACTATTGCCCTTCTCGATCTCTTCCTTAACCTGCACAAGCGTTGGGTTTGATTTCCAAAAATCAGCAGTCAATAAAGTGCTGTTCTGTGCTTTGCCCGATAACGAAGCCAGTAACAAGGTCGATAGAATAAACTTCTTTATCATATATCGATGGTTAAATTATTTATATTAAATCTAAATTAAGAGCAAATATAACAAAATCTCTTTCGATAGCAGGTGGGGGTTTTGGTTTTATTCCCTAATCTTAGCTAATTTTTCCGTTTTTATCATTTCCATATCAGCGTGTTGGTCTATTCGTTTCACGATGTCGGCTTGTTTAGGCACATTGATATCTGCCGCCAGGAGCACCGAAGAAGGCGCTTTGGCTACCTAATCCGGGGTCAGCGCCAAAAGTCGTACGTTAATAATTTAACACTAGAAACAAACATGAGGCTTTATCTTTATTTCAAACAAGGGTTTAGGTTGTAGATAACTAAAAAACAGCTGTCTTTTTATAAAAATCAACATGTTGCTAAATTTACGCAATCGATTGAAAACAAACTATAGGCAATTGTGTTATCAATATAGAACCTCTAACCCGATGATATACAATGCACAACAATTAGCTGGCAAATAAAGTGATCTAATAACTTCTGTTCTAATCATTTTTTCGTATAATTGGGGCGTAAATTAAATTATGAGGGAGTTTTTCGTGTTTAACTAGACAAATATATTGTTTGCGTATGTTGATAAGTGTTGTTGATGATGATCCAGTATTTCAGTTTTTGTGCCGAACATATTTTACGCACTGTTCGAGCGACGCCAAGCTACTGTTTTTCAGTAGTGGGCAAGAAGCCCTTAGCTATTTTGGCAAAGGTTCCTTCACACCGGAAGACATTCCAAAACTAATCTTAGTAGACATCAACATGCCTTTGGTAGATGGCTGGCAATTGATCGATGAGATGGAAGAAATGGGCATCTTCGCCCGCAGCCATGTGTACATGGTAAGCTCCTCAACGGCGGAAAGCGACCGAGAACGCAGCTTATCCAAGAAACTTGTAAAAGATTACCTAAAAAAACCGCTAAGTATTAGTAATTTTAAGCGAATTTTCGAAGAAGCATTCGGGCACTCTTGATTTTTATGTACAACAACATCAACACAAACCGCTACACACCGAGTTAACAACTATGCCATTAAGGGAGATCAAGAGACTTCGAGCGCTGGAACGTTTTCTCAGTATACAATTCGAAAATGAAAAAGAGGTTCGCGATTTAGTACAGCTCGCCGCAGAGGTTTGTTCCGCTAAAATAGCCTCGATTACCATCCTAAACACTGTCGAACCGCATTTCCATTACAATTGGGGTATTAATCCCAAAGAGAGCCATTGGCACGAAGCGTTTTGCAACACCCCGATCGAAGGTCGCCGTCCCTTTGTTGTCCACGATACCTGGCAAGAGCCGCAGTTGCTCGACAATCCCTACGTATTAGGAACGCCTTTTATACGTTCTTATGTCAATGTTCCCTTGTTGACCCATGACGGGCATAATGTTGGAACATTATGTGTGTTGAGTGATAGTTGTCTCACGCTAACGGACACACAGCTATCCATGTTGAGCATCCTTGCGAAACAGATCGTGCAATTATTTGAGTTGCAAGCGAGTATTATGTTGCTTAAAGAGAAGCTGGAAGATGTCCGCCTCTCGCAGATACGCTTGAAATCATTCTTTAACAGTAAGTTGGTACTCCACTTGCTGCTGGATACCGATTTCCGCATCCTCAGCTACAACACCATTTTCGCGGACCTTGTTTTTGAAAACTGCGCAAAACAACCAAAAGAAGGCGATGACATTAGAAAATATGTACAAGAGCACAGTGGAGCTGAATTTTTGGAAAACTATAACCGAGCCCTAAAAGGTGAACAGCGGGTCGTGCATATAGACTCTAGAAACAAAAAAGCGAAGCTACACTGGCTGGTTTATTTTGAGCCGGCACTGGATCCGGAAGAGCGTATTATTGGTGTTTCCTGCAATGCGCTGGATATTACGCAAAAAGTAAAACAAGATGCACAGTTGACACAGAAAAATGAACATCTGCGTAAAGTAACCTTTTACCAATCCCACGAGTTGCGCAGGCCCGTATCATCTATTCTAGGTATTGCGGAGTATCTCGGCGAAAAATTTGGTAAAGACATGCCCGAAGAAATAGCCATGCTCAAATTAAGCACCAAAGAGTTAGATGAAAAAATTAAAAATATCGTTAATCTAACCGATTTCAACAAGGAGTAACCTTTTTCGAGATTATTTTTCACAAATAGGTACTCTTGTTCCTTCTTCCCATAGGCAACCTGCTTTTGACCACTTCCCCCGTTTGCCAAGTTGGTAGCCATGAACACTCCAAAAAATGACAACCGTACTTTCCCGTATAACTCGGTCTTTAACGATTTCTAAAAAAGTTTATACGAAAAAGATTGACAACTGCCAATTATTCCGAAGTACACTTCTAATTTTTTTATAAAACTACTGATTAGCCTTTAAAACTCGTATTTCCATCTTAAATTGCATTCGGAAAAGAAATTATCAACGAAATCGGCATATTTTTTGTTAATGATCACTGTCCTTATATGTAAACCGGGACATGTAAAAGAAAAATCGGCGGATATTAGCATTAGAGAAAAAACACGGTGGAAGCAATCAGATTAGAAAACAGGGGAGAACGCAAAACTGGCGTATCTCATCGTATTGCGCAACAAAAGAAATATTTTAAAATTGGAATTCTTTCCTCTATCGCTATTATCGCTCTTTTGGTCTTTTATTACCTCTATTCTCCTTCTTCATTTATCTTTTTACTAGGATTCATTTTTATCTTCAATCTATTATCCGTAATTGGATTGGTATACTTTATTCGTATGTTCCTACGCAAACATTAGTGTTACCAACTTCATCACCTCAGGCAAGTTCATTAAGAAAATAAAAAGTGAACGATATTAACCGACATATACCATTCTAAAAGATTCCTAGTTAGAAAACTGATTTACTGCCAAAAGCCTGATCCAATCAGTAATTGTTCCCATAGTGAAGCTCATTAGCCACCAAAGCGTTTTTTTCAGCATCTTCCATTGGCAAGATCAAAATGAAACGGCTCCCTATTTCCTCACGATGAATATCTAAAGACCAGCCTACCCTTGCAATAAGATCTTGGCAAAGCGATAGGCCCAATCCCATCCCTTTTTCGTTTTCCGTGCCCCTTGCGCTATTCATTAACTCGCCATTTTGCAGGCGCTGCAGCACGTTCGCATCCATTCCTCTACCAAAATCACGCACGAAAAAAAGAAGCGTTTTTTTATCTTGATCATTAACTAATCCCATCTCGACACTTCCACCGATATCAGAATATTTAATAGCATTACTCAGCAGGTTACGTAACACGAAATTGAAAATATCTACGTTACCAAAGATAGACTGCGAAGATTCGATATGGTGCTCAATACGCAAACTTTTGTTCTTGCTCTGCGTCTCAAAAAGGCTGATGGCTTTATCGATTTGTTCCGTCAGTGAAAACATCGCCTTGGCATATTCGCTACCGCGCAACTGTCCGGCGGTCCAGACCAGCACATTGTCCAATAAGGTTTTGGAAACCAGAACTTGCCCCTTCACGCTCGAGATAACCTCCTTCAGTGATGCTTCATCCAGTTCAAATACATCAACATATTCAAACAACATAGACAATTCTTGAAAAGGGGTACGAAGATCGTGCGACGCCAAGGAAAGTATCTTGAGCTTAAAATTTTCGGCTGCCAAAAGCTGCTTTTTTTGCTCTTCGATTTTCGCGATATGGCTTTCCAACTCCAGATTGGAGTCATATAGATTGGTTCGTTCTCTTTTTAATTCACGCTTTCTGCGTAAAAGATGTACGATCAGAAATCCTATAATAATCTTGCTCAACGCCACTGCTGCCAGCAACAAGTAAATAACGTGACTTTCTTTCATTTCATAAAATCGGTAAAAGAATAAGTCACGAATTTACGATAAAAAAAAGCTTTTATAAAATTATATCCACCGATAAACAAGCTAGTCCCTTGGCAAACTTGACGTATCAATCCAAAGATAAGGTCTACTTAACAGCTGTTCAGGCATCACGTAATTTTCCAACATGTCTCGATCTACCGCATTTTTGAACGTGGCAAGCTCAGCTTCTTCAACATGCATAGCCTTGAATATGGCAGACTCTTCATGGAAATCAAGATCTGCACAGAGAACATTCACTTGCCAGTCATCAATATACTGTATTGCTTCCCATGCAGACAGTCGGAGGAGATTATTGGCCACGCGATCAAATTTTTCCATTTCTTGTCGAAGATGAAACGGATAATTTTCCATCAAAAAATTTCGATATAGATTCCGGTTAGCATTACGTAGCGCTTGGTTACGAACAAGCAATCGTTCTGGACTAAACTCAAAATTGAATTTTTGGGGATTTTCATAGAATCCGTCTACGGCATTGTAGCCCCATAACCTTTCTTTCCATTCCATATAAAAAAAACAAATGTATTTAAGGAAAGTTTTATGAAAGTTGAGACTGCAACGGTTCGAACCTAGACGTCATTGAAAACGAAAATACTTTCTAAAAGTCATTTATTTGGTATAGAAATTGTTACCAAAATCATTTCACGCATCTTGCGGAAACATCAATATGATCATTTACAAATTTTAAAAACATGCAACAAGGAAAAGTAAAATTTTTTAACGAAACAAAGGGATTCGGTTTCATCACACCATCTAATGGCGGTAAGGACATTTTTGTACATTCCACGGGATTATTGGGAAACATTCGTGAGAACGATACTGTCGAATATGAAACCGAAGAAGGTAAGAAAGGGATCAACGCAAAAAATGTACGTGTAGTAAGATAACATTTTATTCCGCCGGTAAAAGCCGGCATCCAGCACGCAGCCGTCTCTTGTAAAGCTATTCCGCACTACAGGAGACGGCTGTTTTTCCAATTTAGCCAGACAAGTTTTTAATTAAAAGAGACTGTACTGTTCGATCAACACGTCAGCATGAAAATTAATCGTGCATATGTCATACTCACCAAACCGCGCTATGGTATAGAAAAGAATGCTTTAGAATTAAAAGCACGTAGTTTCCGATAATCAACCCCGTCAAAATACCTATTCTTTATCTGTACAAATCCCATAGCGATTTCAAACGTTAAATTGGCCTATATTTGCTTATGATTACTACTCCACAAGACATTCTTGACGTTCTAGGGCAAGTTCCACAGGCTATCGCAATATATGACAACAAAGATCTACATATTGTCTACGCCAATCGTGACATGCTCGATATGTGGGCGGCGACGGCAGATGTTATCGGCACCAATTTGGGAGACAGCTTTCCCGAATACGTGGTTCAAGGTTTCGTTGACATTTTACAAAAGGTATGGCAAACGGGAGAAAGCTACCGGGCACAGGATGTACCCGCGAGTATTTTAATAGACAACACACCGACGACCTTTTACTTCGATTTTGAATACCGTCCCCTGTTGAATGCCAACCACGAAACCTACGCAATTTTGCATACGGCGCAGGAGGTGTCCGGTCGATTGGAAGCCTGGGCAACGGTGCGTAAGAAGGAAATGCAGGAGGCGGCATTGAACGAAGAACTGCGCGCCAGCATCGAGGAGCAACAGGCACTCACTGAAGAGTACATGGTCATCAACGAGAAGCTCTCCAATACGTTGGATGAACTCAGTAACTCCTATAAACAACTAGATGTCGCACTCGACCAGTCTCGGCGCGCGAAGGAGGCTGCAGACCTTGGAATCTTCGATCTTGATGTAAAGCAGGATATCTTAATCTGGGACGAACGATGCAAGGAACTGTTTGGAGTACCGACGGATAGCGAAGTGAATTACACGCGCGATTTTGTCGCCGGTCTACATCCCGAGGATAGACCGAGCACACTAGCCGCGGTTAAGCACGCCTTTGACCGTCCAAAAAGCGGTGGAAAATATGATGTGCATTACCGAACGATGAATGCGAAGACGAATGAGGTTACTTGGGTACATGCGGTAGGCACGGTGTATTTTGACGATGTAGACGAGCCCATCCGTTTCATTGGCACCGTCATGGATGTTACCGAGTCGGTCAACGCCAGAAAACTGCTCGAGGAGCGTGAACGCCGATTGCAAGAAACCAATGAGGAACTCGCGGCAACCATGGAAGAACTGACGGCAACCATGGAAGAGTTGACCGCCGTAAACAATGACTTGGCCAAAGCTAATTTGCAACTGCGACAATCGGAGAAAGCCAACACCGAAGTAAACGATGACTTGAGGCGCGCCTTTGAACAGCTATCAGAGAGTGAGCGTAGGCTAAATTTAGCCTTGCTATCCGCTAAAATCGGCATCTGGGAGTTTGATATAGCAGATGAGATCGTTGTTTGGGATCAACGTAGCCAAGAGCTTTTCGGTGCACCGCAAAAAGACGAAATCCCCTATCAACTCGCTTTAACATATATCCATGAAGAAGATCGCAAAGCGGTCGCCGAAGCAATAGCCTATGCGCGTAATCCTGCGTCAGAAGGGTATTACGACATACATTTCCGCACGATAGGCGCACAAAATCAACACACGGTTTGGGTACAAGCAAAAGGAAGAGCTTATTTCGATGAAAACAATAAACCAATTCATTTTTCCGGAACAATCTTGGATATCAGCGATCGTGTACTCGCTCAACAAAGAATCGATGCATTCAACCGCGCTATTGCGCAGAATGCGCTTGAGCAACGTCTTATTGTAGACGCAGGGAAAATCGGCACCTTTTCTTTCAACCCGGGGACGAAGGAAACCATCGTCAACAAACATTTACGTGATATGTATGGCCTTAGCGATGATAGCCCTTCAGATGCCGAAGCGATCTTCCGTTACCCAATTGTCATCGCAGATGTGGAACAGCAAACTGACATCTTACAAATTATCCTTGAAAAAAGCAGTTTTGACCTCGAATTCGTGTTGCATCGTCAACCGGAAGACAAACGATGGTTACGAATGGTGGGAAGTCGCATCTGGAATGAAGAGAACCAGAGCCTGATGGTCTATGGTGTGATCATCGACTTCACATTACAAAAATTGGAAGAAAAACGTAAGCTAGACTTCCTCGGTATTGTAAGCCACGAACTTCGCTCACCATTAACTTCGCTCTCCGGCTATCTACAAATCCTGCAGCACAAAAGCAGAAGCTTGGCAAATCAGCAGATCTACGACCTGATAGCAAGCGCCAACCGCCAAAGTGCTCGTATGAAACTGCTTATAGAAAGCTTCTTAGATATCGCCAGAATAGGCGAAGGAAAGTTACGCTTGAACAAACATGTTTTTTCACTGAACGAATTAATATCCACCATCGGACAGATGTTACAGCAAACCGTGAGCAGTCACAATTTCGTCTTCGACATCAAGGAAGCACATATGGTTTCTGCCGATCGGGACAAGATTGAACAGGTCATGATCAACTTTATCAACAATGCGATAAAATATTCGCCCAGCGGAAGCGATATCCGTATTGAAGTACGTCAAGATCAGGAAAACTTATATGTCGGCGTATCCGACGAGGGCTCGGGCATCGCGGAGGAAGACCAACAAAAAATATTTACCCGATTTTACCGGATAGAAAATACACAAACTGACGTTGTGAGTGGATTTGGCATAGGCTTGTATGTTTCCAAGGAAATCATCAGTCTTCATGGTGGTAAGATTGGCGTAAAAAGTCAACTCGGTAGAGGAACCACATTTTGGTTTGACATTCCGGTGTAAATGAAAAGCACGAAGCTCTCACAGTTAAACTACACGGGCTTCTACTACGAAAGCATGTCCTCGTTTTTTTTTCTGTCAGGCTGAACGATGTGTATCCAATATTGTTCAACCTTAGATATGAAGCATAACGAATCGAAGACGGTTGCCATTATTGGTGCCGGCGCAAGTGGCACAGCCTGTTTTCTCCAGCTTGTACATAAATATATTGTCCAACGTGCAGCGCAGCAGCTACGCATACTAATTTTCGAAAAAAGAACCCATTTTGGAGAAGGCCTCGCCTTCGGCACCGGCCAGGAAGGACACCTCTTGAATACGAAGGCCGGGCTTATGGGAATATTCCCGCATGAGCGTATGCATTTTGTGCAATGGATGCATGAAAACCAAGATATGATCGCCCGTAAATACCCCCAAGTGAGTGTGCATCCAGATGCTTATCCCCCACGTATGTTGTTTGGGCAATATGTGCAAGAGATGTTTGCTGCTTACTGTAACTTGGCACAAAAGCAAGGTATCATCGTCGACCTTATAAGAGCTGAAGTTGTCGATGCTACATTGACTAAGGATAATAAGCTTATACTCATTACCGATGAGCATCAAAGCTTCAAGGCCGACTACTGCATTTTGGCAACCGGCAATACCGCCTCCAACAGCTTCCGAAAACTGCAAAAACAAGCGAACTTCTTTTCTTCGCCATGGCCTTCCAGCCGATTATTAAAAAAAATAACGAATAAACGAGCTTCTGTCAGCATCGTGGGCAGCAGCCTAACGGCCATCGATGCACTAATTACGCTGATAGATAACGGCCATAAAGGGCCTATCAGTTTTTTTTCCCTAAAGGGTCTTTTACCTCGCGTACAATCGCCCACAGAAATCCCCTATCAACGGAAAGTGTTGACATTAGCCAATGTGCGCAAGCATATTCGGGAGAAGCAAAATCCACTTCGTCTTACGGATTTAATTCGAATGTTCCGCTCCGAGGCGGAGAGTTTCCTGGAAAAACCGCTGGACTGGGTGGCTGAAGAACGCGAATTTAGGGATCAGCTTCAGCTCTTGGAAGAAGATATCGCGTTGGCAACGGGAAAGCAATGCCTATTGCAAAACATCCTTTACTCGCTGCGCGACGAAACCTATGCGATCTGGAAACTTCTTCCCGATGACCAAAAGCTATTGTTTTTAAAGTGGATGAAACCTTACTTTGATATCAATAGGCACGCGATGCCCATGGAAAACGGAATTAAGATCCAAAAAGTACTACATGCAGGACAATTAACGATCATCGGCAATACCGATGACATTAGGTGGAAAAACAAACGCTTCATCTTAACCACGGAAGATGGACAGGTAAACGAGGCGGATTATGTGATCAACGCCTCTGGGCCGACAGTTGTCGTTAAGGAGATGATTGACCAGCCGTTGCTGCCGCAGCTGCTCAAAAAGGGCTATATCGAAGAGCATCCTGTAGGCGGCATTCGAGCAGATCTGGAGAGCTTACGCGTGTACCACTCCAAGCGAAAACGCCTTTCGCCCTTCTATGTTATCGGCCATCAACTCGCTGGATTGCAACTTGACATCAATGCGCTTTGGTTCAATGTTGAACAAGCCGACATCCTAACGAATGATCTTATAAAAAATATACGCTAATGGAGCTGCTGCAAGAACTCGCCACAAAAGTGTTGCCCCTGTACCTCTTTATGTTCGTCGGTTGGGGTGCGCAAAGGAAGTGGGATATCGACAGCCGTTGGATTTCCAAGTCGCTGCTGTTTGTGTTTATTCCTTTTTTGATCATTGAAAACCTCTTGAAGGCCGATCTGGAGGAGACAGCCGTCATAGGCTCTATGATCTTTATTTTGGCCTTTGCCATGAATCTTCCGGCAATCCTTTGTAAAAAGATCATCGGAAAGGATTTCGATGGCAATCTGCTGAAAGGTGCTTTCTCCTACTACAATATCGGTTGGTTTGGAATCCCAATCGTCATGGCACTTTTTGGCGAAAAGCAGATGCCCTTAATTATTAGTGCCTACGTCGGAAACGCCCTTTATGGAGATACCATTGGATTTTTCTTGATGTCCAGAACGAAAGGAATTTCACCTAAAGAAGCTGTATTGAAGGTATTTAAGATTCCAGCGATCTATGCCTGCGCTGTCGCCATAGGGCTAAACATGGCCAACGTAGCCTTACCGAAAGAAATGGAAGAAGTAGCCAACGTAGTAAGTTGGATCGTCTCGTCGCTGGGTATGTTTATCATCGGTTTAACATTAGGCGCCATTGACTTTAAGCAGGTGGCTTACAAATCGCTGGGCAAAATTATGGGGCTTCGGTATTTTGTGGGAGCCGTCTTTCTGATAATCCTGGTCCTGATCGAAAAGAACTTTATTGCTATACTAGACGAGGAACAAAGTATGCTCATGATCCTTATGGCAAGCTTTCCCATTGCAGCTAACCTGGTGGTCTTCGCATCCTTCCTAGAGACGGAAGAAGAGCATTCCGCGGTGTTGGTCGGTGCGTCGTCTATCTTATCGCTAATCCTGACACCTGCCCTTAGTATACTCCTATTTTAAGTGAAATCAATAAATACCCTGTGTTTGAACCGCTTTTAATGAACGGTTCAAACACAGGGTTCCACGTTTTGCTAGCTTGGTAGCACCTGTTTAATTTTTATACCACACCGGACCAGGTTGACCTCCCATTTGAAATTCTAAAGTCGCTCCAGCAAGCAATTGATCATGTGTAATGTAACTTGTTTCTAAAGGTTTGCCGTTCAAGGAAACAGACTGCACATATATGTTCGTTTTACTAACATCTTTCGCTAATACCGTAAAGGTTTTTCCGTTGTCCAAATTGAGTTTGGCAGACGGAAAGGTGGGGGTGCCCAACTCGTACCTTCCACTCACGGGATCTACCGGATAAAAGCCCATGGCGCTCAAGACATACCAAGCCGACATCTGTCCACAATCATCATTACCACTTAAACCTGCGGGATTATTCAAATACAGTTCATGCATCACCTTAGCGACATAAGCCTGTGTTTTCCAAGGCTGGTTCACTTCATTGAATAGGTATATAACATGGTGGCTAGGCTCATTGCCATGCGCATACTGGCCAATCATTCCCGTGCTAAAAATCGGCAGGGAAGCCGTATCCGTGGAATGGAAAGTAAACATGCTGTCTAGCTTCTCCGCAAAACGCTGCTCTCCACCAACCAACTTCACCAAACCTTTTACATCGTGTTGCACAGACCAAAAATATTGCCATCCATTACTCTCACAAATATGTGCACTATACTCCTCCGGATCGAAATCCGCAATAAATGCTCCTTTGCTGTCGCGCGGCTGCATAAAGCTGCTGCTTGGATTATAGACATTTTTGTAATGTTCGGCACGTCTAAAGAAGGTGTCCGCGATGGCTATCTTCCCCATCTTCTTGGCCATAACGGCCACGCAATAATCATCAAATGCATATTCCAACGTGCGGGATAATGACCAGTTTTCGGCATTGTACTTATCCGTTACATCATAGGGAACATAGCCCAACTTTTTGTAGATGCCAATGCCGCGGTATTCATCGGTATTCGACGTAGCCACGCAGGCTGCCAGTGCTTTCTCGGCGTCGAAATTACCGATGCCCTTCAGGTAAGCGTCGACAATAACGGGGATAGCATGATTCCCGATCATCATATCGGTTTCGCTGCCATAAAAGTTCCATACGGGAAGACGACCATGTTGCTCGTAAAAGCTGATGAAAGACTTCACCATATCGTTGACACGATCCGGCGCCAACATCGTAAACAAAGGGTGTGAGGCCCGATAGGTATCCCACAGGGAGAAAGTGCTATAATTGATACCTCCGTCCGTTTTATGGACATTGCGGTCAGGGCCAAAATAAGAACCGTCCACATCACTATAGATCGTGGGCATCAACATACCGTGATACAAGGCCGTATAAAACTTAACCTTGTCATCTTGATCGTTCCCCTCAACGGCAATTTTTCCCAATTCTTTATTCCAAGCATCTTTCACCATCGCATAATAACGATCGAAATCGTCTGTTGGCACTTCCGTTTCGAGGTTCTTTTGCGCGCCATCCATGCTCACACCTGAAATTGCCGTGCTAACCACAATCTGCTCCCCTTTTTGTGTAGAAAAATCAAAACGGGCCACGAAAGCTTTAGGTTTTTTGCCGATACTGCCATTCGCCCCACTAGGACCTAGTACGGGTGTAGCATCCTTGGCAACAGCAATTGCAGTCGTATCGAAAGTGACCTGCTTAAATGGCTTAGAAAAACGGGTGTAGAAATAAACACGTTGGTTTCGTGCCCATCCATCAGAATATCGGTACCCTTTAATGGTTACCGAATCGACAACTTCGATGTACGAATCTTGCGTGGCATCCCAGTTCATTGCTTTCTTCAGATTGAGGAATACGGAAGCATCAGATTCCGGAAAGGTGTAACGCTGTATTCCGCAACGCGGTGTTGCTGTAAGTTCCACATTGATATCGTAATCAAGCAATTTTACTTGATAGTAACCTGCAGAGGCGCTTTCCTGATCGTGCGAAAATGCAGAATAGATGCCTAGCGGAGCTTCCGCCTCGCGCACGGGCAGCGTGACAGGCATAAAGGAAATATCATAAAGATCCCCCGCTCCTGTGCCACTCAAGTGGGTATGGCTGAATCCCGCGATTGTGCTATCGGGGTAAAAATAGCCGGAAATGCGATCCCAACCCGGAAGGCCGTTATCGGGACTAAGCTGTACCATCCCAAATGGTGACTGAGCCCCGGGGTAAGTATTCCCTGTAAAATCTGTACCGATGAAGGGGTTCACTAAATCGGCATAGGAGGCTTCCTCTTTGTGGTCCAAAGACGCACATCCAACCAGCGATACACTAGCCAGTACCGTAAAAAAAAGACTTCGTTTCATATATATTATGGATACACGTTTAAAGACATTCTATAAATAGCTAAAGCGTTTAAGCGAGCAGCTAAATACAGCTCTTCGCTGCAAATGTAACCAACAAGTTTCATTGAAGGCAACTTTTATTTCGTAATTATCCTATCCGGCTATACAGAAAAACAAATGACGAGAGGCAACAAAAAAGCCATGCCTTCTGGCATGGCTTTTTATGCGCTATTAGCCGTGGACTAGTCGGCCAACCGAGCGGCATCACGTAAGGCCTTGATTTCATCATGCCCTTCGTTAATTTCCGTTGCTTGACTGGTAACCGTAGACAATGCTTCGCCGGTTAACTCACCTTTCTCCAATGCTGTCTTATAAGCTGCTTTGATAGCGTCTTCGCCTCTTTCTGCCTCATTTAAGATACTCACGCGATCCGAACCACCAAATAAAGACTTCACATCTATCCACGCACGATGCAAGGTACCTGCCACGCTATTTCCAGTCTCTATATCGCCGCCATGACTAGCTACTAAAGCGCTCAATTCCTGACTGAACTTACGGCTCTGCTCACTGTAACGTTGAAAAATCGCTTTCAAATCGACGTTTTCGTCATTGATATCTGCTAGAGCTTTTTCGAACCCTGCGACGCGATCATTGTTGATCTCTGTTAAATCGTTTAAAATTGCTATACTTCCCATATTCATATGTATTATTAAAAAATTATGTTTTATATTATCTGTATTAAGAACGTTGTAAGGTCAATGTCGTTTTGTCGAGCCCCGGTACAGTCATCGTTTTTGCCAGTTCCTTTTCGGTGACGATACCGCGAAGACCCGTACTGGAAAAACGGTGTTTACGTTTGGTATAATGTAAAGCGATACCTTCATCTATACAATATTGTTTACCTAGAAACTTCATATTTTTATACTCTTCACCTATAAAACGAACATCGATTGCCAACGACTGCAGCATATCCATGACATCTCGATCGGATTCAAAAGGAACAATTTCATCTACAAATTGACATCCTTCCAATTTAATAAAGCGTTCCACCATGGTTTGTGCAGGCATCGATCCAGTCGTGACGTTGGCCGTATCAGCCTGTAGAGCGACAATCAAGTAATCGCAGTTCCTCTTCGCTTCTTCCAACATCACCAGATGTCCTAAGTGCAGTAAATCGAAAACTCCAAATGTTATTCCTATTCTCATGTTTATGTTCTGATAAAATAAATCGATTTTGAACTAGCCGTTTGCACGCTTTGGAGAAAAATCTACGTTTTCTTTTATGTTGACGATTGCCGTATCTGGCATTTCTTGCTTCGTCGCGATGATCTTACGTAATGAAGAACTTGAAAAGCGATTCTCCCTCCTATTGAAATAAAGCTCAATCCCCTTTTCTTCGCAATATGCTCTTCCTGTAAAATTCTTTTCCATGTATTCATCCCCTAAGATGCGTACATGTAGTTTGAACGATCGTAGGATATCTTCCAAATCTTGCTCCGTCGCATATGGGATAATTTTATCTACATGCTTACATCCACGCAGCTGCATATACCGTTCAAAAACCGTTTGGGTAGGTTTGTTTTTTTCAGCGCGATCAAGCGTCGGATCGGTTTGTAGTCCGCAGATTAGATAGTCGCATTGATCTTTAGCGTCTTCAAGCATTTTAATGTGTCCTGCATGTAGGAGGTCGAAAGCGGAGAAAGTGATACCTATTTTCATCGTATAAAATCTTATGTTTTTCATCTTACAAACACGAAAAAAACGCTAGGAACGATGTATTACAAACCAGTAAAAAATCAAGCAGTCCTATCCGGCTTATTCCGTGTGTGAATTAAAAACGGAGATCAATCGAAGATGTTTTAGATACGCCGCTATATTTGACCCCATCACCTAAAAACAGGCATTTTTACGAAGAAATATTCAATACTTGCTGTATAAACAACAGCCTCAACAAGTGTTTATACAGGAAAAGAATACGTAAATTTTACAGGGCGTGCGCCCAAAGAAATATGGGCAATTGAGTGTCGTTTGATGAAATAGCGTCATGAATAGAGGAAGGTCGATTGTTGGCAGGCAAGTTAAAAAAGAAAGGATATACCAATATGCACATTACATACCCATATATCCTTCCCACAGTATTAGCGATACTATAAATGCAGATTGCCTTCGCGTCCCGTATCCGTTTTTTGACCCGTGATAGCGCCTGCTGCAACTTTAAGCAATGTTACCAACTTACTGGATTTGTTGTCCCAATAATGTGCTTCCGAAGGGACAATTTTTAGTACCCGAATTCGCGGATCATCTTTCCCTTTATCGAACCATCCTTCCATCATTTTATTCCAATATTTTTCGATACGTTGCGCATCACGGCTTACCTCCGCATGGCCATTGATACTTAGGAAACTGTAGCTGCTGATATCGCTATAGAGTAAGCTTGCCTTGTTATCCTTCTCAAAATGCGTAAAAGTGTCACTCTCGGTGGAAAAGAGAAACCAAATAGCACCCTCGTCGTCAACTTCTTGACGGCTCATAGGGACCGCATGTACATACCCTGTTTCCTGTGGATAGGATCCCAACATGCCGATATCCATGGCATTGACCATCTCCTTGATTTTTGCAATAGCATCGTTATATGCTAGATTTTCTGTACTCATTATCGTTGATTTAAATGACTTAATTTTAAAAAAGTTAAACAAATTTACGAAGCCAATCGATTCCGGTAACGACTCAGGTCAGCAGCGCTCAAGCTGGATTCGAATTCACTCACATCAATCCAAACCGAACGATAGCCGATCAGCTCCTGCGGCAATACATTGACTTCCACGATAGCTGTCAAGGTTTTATCAAGCGCAAACAACACTTGATCTTCTGCGACATGCGTCAGTTTAAAAATGCAGTCTTCGTCATCGATCCAGATATCGGACTGCAGCACATTTACGTTGCACTCCTCAACAAGCTGTTGCATCGATCGCGGATCAAGCAGCAGCAGATTTTGCAGCACCTTATCAAACTGATTCATCTCCGCATCAATATTTATATCTCCACGGGCCATCAAATGGTCGCTATACATTTCGCGGTTCCTGAAGCGCAACGCTTCATTTTTGCAAAGTAAGGTATCGATCCCCGATGGAAAATCGAAATCACGAACATTATAGGATACGCGATAGTAACTGTCGTAATATTGCCGTTTCGTTTGCCACTTCATATACCCCATTAACGCACACGCGAAAAAAACGTTTTGTTAAATTTCCTTTTTAAGAAGGTAAAACTTTAAGCACCGGAATTTGTTCTTCTTCCAAGAAAACCATAGCTACACAAAACAGCACATGAAAGCTCCAACAACGACTTACCGCCTTCAATTAAATAAAGACTTTACATTTGACCACCTAAATAACATCATATCTTATCTCTCCGTATTAGGTATAGATACCGTATATGCTTCCCCGATCTTGAAAGCAGTGCCTGGCAGCAACCATGGCTATGACGGCATAGATATGCATAGCATCAATCCCGAGATTGGTAGCCTGCAACAATTCATTGAACTGAAGAAACTATTGGACGAACGCGGTTTAAGCTGGCTACAGGACATCGTACCTAACCATATGGCATTTGATACTGGCAACCAATGGCTAATGGATCTTTTGGAACACGGCCCCTCTTCAAGCTACTGCGACTACTTTGATACCAGCCTAAGTAGTGAATGGTTCGAATCGCAACCGTTGATGATCCCTACCTTAGGCAAAGCACTGGATGAAGTTATAGATGAACAAGATATTAAAATCGTATTACATAACAATAAATTACATTTTCAATATTTTGATCAGTATTGGCCTTTATCTGCAGAGAGTGCACAGCAATTGCGAGCGAAGTTTTCCAACGGAAACAACCCTGGCTCAGATGAGAAATCGCTGATCGGTACAACCTCGTTCGGCAAGTTCCTCGATAAAACAAACGCTTCAAAAACGAAACTACGGAAACTGCTTGCACAACAACATTATCGTCTTTGCCACTGGCAAGAAACCGATAAGCATATAAATTTCCGTCGCTTTTTCACGGTTAATGGATTGCTCTGCCTACAAATCAATAAGGAGGAGGTTTTTCGCGATGTACATCAGCTGATAGGCGAATTGCTCGAGCAGCATATCATCGATGGGCTACGGATTGACCATATCGACGGGATCTACGATCCTACAGCCTACTTAAAAGATCTAAGAAGATTGGCTGGTAACGACACCTATATTGTTGCCGAAAAAATACTGGAGCACAACGAAGAGCTACCGCTAAACTGGCCTATTGCAGGCGCTACCGGCTACGAGTTTCTTGCTGCCACCAACAACCTCCTGATAGACGCCTCGGGAGAAAAAGCGTTCTCCAAGTTTTACGAAAAATATGTCGGCAAACAGCCCTCGTTGAAAAAGCAGCAACGCGATAAAAAAGCAGCCATCTTGACGCAACACATGCAGGGAGAGGTAAACCAGCTAGCTGCGCTATTTATCCGATTGCAGTTGGCGGACGGAGCAGAAATACCGAAAGTAAAAAATCTGGCAAAGATCATCGCCTCTTTTTTGGTTTTATTCCCGACATACAGAAGCTATGCGACATCTTTTCCTTGCGCAGAATCAGACTTTCAACAAATCGACGCCGTATGCCAAAAACTCAAGAAAAACAACCCCGATTATCCTTTGGAAGTACAGCTCTTCTGGGCTGCATGTCGACGCGCGCAATTAGGAGATGATGCCACCTATGCCGAACGTTTCAGTCGCTTCTTTGGACGTTGTATGCAATTTACAGGCCCCGCTATGGCGAAAGGCGTAGAAGACACGCTGATGTACACCTACAACCGATTCTTGGGATCCAACGAAGTGGGTGATCACCCGGCAAATTTCGGTCTCGCCATCGACAAATTTCATACGTTCATGGCACATAGACAACGTGAGTGGCCCGCAGCGCTCAACACCAGCGCGACGCACGACACTAAACGTGGGGAAGATGCTCGCGCGCGCCTTCAAGTGCTGACTGCATGTCCATCGTTGTGGACCGCAACCGTAAAAAAATGGCATAAATTCATCAAGCAGCAGTATCAAGGCACCTTACCACATGCCAATGATCGGTACGCCATCTTCCAAGCGATATTTGCGTCCTGTCCTATGCCGGATGATGAAGATCCGAAGTTTGAAGAGCGCCTGTTGGCCTACTTAACAAAATACCTGAGAGAAGGGAAAGAGCGATCCGATTGGGCACAGCCAAACGAACAGTATGAAGAAGATTCAAAAGCCTTTGCTCGTTTTCTATTAATCGAAGGAAACGACTTTCAGCATACGCTATCCAAATTACTGCGACAACTAAATGACTTTGCTATAGTAAATTCACTCTGTCAGGTAATCCTAAAGTTTACATCACCAGGAGTACCGGACGTGTACCAAGGTACGGAGTTGTGGGACTTCAGCTTTGTTGACCCGGACAATCGCAGACCCGTTGATTTTGTAAAAAGAACCAACTATCTTCAAGAGATCACTGCAATCGTAGCTCCTGAACAGGCAGCTACACTATGGCAAGAACGTACCAACGGAAAAATAAAACTTTGGCTAACCCAACGTTTGGCAACACTGCGTAAGCAGTCAAAAAGCCTATCGGCGAAAGGGAGTTACGTTCCACTAAGCGTAGAAGGCAAATACCAAAAACATGTTCTCGCCTTCGCGCGTCAGCATCGCAACAGCTGGACAATCGTTGTACTTCCCCTGCACTTGGCGAGCATTGAAAAACTGCACAAACGCAGTATGACGGATTTCGATTGGGCTGACACGCGAGTGATACTACCGACCGAAGAAAACGTTTCCTGGCACGACTGTCTTCGGGCAACCGAGGGCGAAGGTAACGAGCTGCTCTTAAGTGCTATTTTTAAAGACATACCGTTCGCCGTATTACAGTACGATGTCCAGCCCAACAAGCGGAGGGCCGGAATTTTGATGGCCATCAGCTCCCTTCCCTCCGATTTTGGAATCGGTGATCTCGGAAAACCAGCACGAGACTTTGCCAACGCACTATACAACGCCGGACAGCACTACTGGCAGGTACTGCCGCTAGGACCGTTATCGAGAGAACAGGTCTATTCGCCCTACAGCACGCTTAGTGCTATGGCTGGCAACCCGCTTCTCATAAGTTTAGATACGTTAGCCGATGAAGGTTTATTGGACGCAGGCGAATTGCAACAAGCGCAGCAACCATCATCGGAGAAGATAGATTATGATGAAGTAGTGCATCTTAAAGACCATTACCTTAACAAAGCATTTACAAAAGTTGATCTTGGGCAAAACCAGGCTTTTATAGATTTTTGCGAACAAGAATCCTTATGGCTCAATGACTACGCTATATTCATGGCACTGCGGAAACAACACGGTGAAGCGCCTTGGTATAGGTGGCCAAGTGCCTTCAAGCAGCGAGACCCTGCGCACCTGCGTACGTTTGCAGAAACGCACGAGCACGCTATACTGTATGAAAAATGGCTACAGCATATATTTTTCAAGCAATGGAAAAACCTGAAGGACTATTGCTACGACCTCAACATTTCCTTTTTGGGCGACATTCCCATTTATGTTGGACACGATGCAGCCGATGTGTGGGCAAATTCCGATTTGTTTTCGTTAACCGAAAAGGGTGAGATCGCATGTATGGCCGGCGTACCGCCAGACTACTTTAATGCTGACGGACAAAAATGGGGAATGCCCGTCTTTCGATGGGAAAATCATCTAAAAGAAAACTTCAACTGGTGGCTGACCCGCATTAAACAAAACCTTGCCCTATATGATTTGGTCCGTCTGGATCACTTTCGCGCTTTCATCGCGTATTGGCAAATTCCAGTTACAGCCGAGACCGCCGCTGAAGGCAAATGGGTTGATGCTGCTGGGGCGGCTCTCTTTAAGCACTTGCAGCATGCGTTTCCGGCGATGCCTTTTGTTGCCGAAGATCTTGGCGATATTGATGCTGCCGTGTATGCCCTACGTGACGAATACCAACTGGCGGGCATGAAAGTGCTGCAATTTGCTTTTGGCGACGACATGGCACAGTCGCTCCATATCCCCCATCACTACGAGAACAATTTTGTTGTTTACACGGGAACGCATGACAACAACACGACCGTAGGCTGGTTCAAAGAAGATTTGAATGGTGCCTCTCGAAGACGTTTGCAGTTTTATCTTTCCTCCACCGTCTATGCGAAAAATGTTGCTGATCTCTTGATCAAAGCGGCTTATGCCTCAGTCGCCGACACGGCAATTATTCCTATGCAGGACGTGCTATCATTGGGCAAAAAACACCGAATGAATACGCCATCCAGCACACGCGGAAACTGGAGTTGGCGCATGTTGCCTGCAGCTTTCAATAAACAGACACAAGCACGATTAAAAATGTATGCGAAGGGATACGACAGGCTTTAAAGCTAAGTACACTATGAAGCTACTAATTAGTGCGCTTCGTGTTTAAAGCTTTTGTCCATTTATTGCGCTTACAACGCTTGCATTGCATCGTGTTAAGCGCTACATGTTGTTGCACACAGCCGCAGTACATGCAGGCAAAAGGGCCCTTGTGCTCGCCAACATCAACCTCTTTATACTGAGAAGGAAACAACGGTAGGCCGTATTGCGTATCGACATCGGCGTAGTACAGTACGCTCATGGTTCCGTCGACTTCCAAAATCCCTTCCCTTACCTGTCCCAAATGCTCCACGGATAAATTGCGTAACTCCGCGAAAAACTCCATTTTGGAAAAATCGTGTTTGTTCTCGTTTCGCACATCGAAAACACCATCTTTCACGATGGTCATCGCCTTCCCCTCCATCGCTATAGCTACCCAATTTATACGGGATGCCAACCACGTGACCAATTTATAGATAGCGATCACACAAGCAAAGACAATGACGGAATAAAGGACAGGAACCTCTTCTTGAAACATAGGATCACCCGCCGCTGATCCTAAGCTGATAATGATAGCTACTTCAAAAAGCGTCAGCTGACGCACGCCGCGACGGCCCGATAACCTCAAAATAAGCAAGATCAAAATAAACATGATGACCGTACGCCAAATGATTTCGGTAAGAAAGTCGAATTCGGCTCCCCCTACAAACAATTTTTCCAATGCTATCATGAATCTAATCGCTATTTTGTATGTATAACCGCCATTACCCTAAAAAGTTGCGCAGATGACCTCTGAAAAATAAAATGTCATTTCAAAAACTTAGCAGGCTGTTGGATTGTTCAGCTATCAAAACTACATGTAACTTAATGACCGTAACGCTGGGTATCACCAAACTGATTTCGTCTCGCTGAATAGGGATACATATCCTAATAGCGTGTCATACGGGCATTTTCCGGTTGCAAACACCTTACAAAAGAAATTATTAAAATATGGACACAACAGTATTTGCAGGTTCACCATATCCCTTGGGTGCCACTTATGATGGGAAAGGTGTGAACTTTTCGATCTATGCCGAAAATGCCGAAGGCGTAGACCTTTGCTTGTTTAATCATACGAACGATCCTACGGAATCGCTTAAAATCAGGATTAAAGAACGTACTCACCAGGTATGGCACGTTTATGTGCCGAATATCAACCCTGGACAACTATACGGTTATCGGGTGTATGGTCCATATGAGCCGCAAAATGGACATCGCTTTAACGCTAATAAACTGCTCATTGATCCCTATGCAAAGGCCATCGCCGGCACATTGGAATGGGATGATGCGCTTTTTGGTTATGAAGTGGGACATCCGGATGAAGACTTAAGCTTTAGCGAGGTAGACAGCGCACCCTTCATTCCGAAATGCGTGGTCGTAGACAATACATTTGATTGGGAAGATGATCGTCCGTTACGAATCCCCTTGCATAAAAGCGTGATCTATGAAACACATGTGAAGGGTTTTACCGAACTCCACCCCGACATTCCCGAAGATATCCGGGGAACATATTCTGCTTTAGCTCACCCCGTTACGTTAAATTACCTCAAGGAACTAGGGATAACAGCTATCGAACTGATGCCCGTGCACCACTTTATCACGGATCGGCACCTCAAGGACAACGACTTGACCAATTACTGGGGGTATAATACCGTCGGATTTTTTGCTCCAGATGTGCGCTATGCCGGCAATGGTATAGAAGGCCAACAGGTCAATGAATTCAAAAATATGGTGAAGGCATTGCATCAGGCTGGAATCGAGGTAATTCTTGATGTGGTATATAACCATACGGGAGAAGGTAACCAAATGGGGCCCACACTATCCTTTCGCGGCATAGATAATGCAGCTTACTATCGTTTGGCAGAAGAAGCACGCTATTACATGGATTTTACGGGCACAGGAAATACGCTCAACGCCAGGTTTCCCAGTGTGCTACGCCTTATTATGGACAGTCTTCGCTATTGGATTCAAGAAATGCATGTGGATGGCTTCCGTTTTGACCTCGCATCAGCGCTGGCGCGTGAGCTCCATGAGGTGGACAAGCTAAGCTCCTTTTTTGATGTTATCCACCAAGACCCCGTTATTTCGCAGGTCAAACTCATCGCGGAACCTTGGGATATTGGCGAAGGTGGATATCAAGTGGGCAAGTTTCCTTCTGGATGGGCAGAATGGAATGGAAAATACCGCGATTGCATTCGCGACTTTTGGATCGGCGCAGACAGCATGTTGGGTGAATTTGCAGAGCGGTTGACAGGCTCGTCAGACCTTTATCTGGACGATTACCGCAAGCCCACCGCAAGCATTAACTTTATTACGGCCCACGATGGCTTTACTTTAAATGATCTAGTGTCATACAATGAAAAACATAATGAAGCGAATGGCGAAGATAATAACGATGGAGAAAGCCATAACCGCTCCTGGAATTGCGGTGCTGAAGGTCCGACGGATGACGACGAAATAAATGCGCTTCGCGCCAAGCAAAAGCGCAACCTCATGGCTACGTTATTCTTATCACAGGGCGTGCCCATGATCGTCGCCGGCGATGAATATGGACGCACGCAAAAGGGTAATAACAACGCCTATTGCCAAGACAACGACATTTCTTGGCTTGATTGGGCAGCAAAGGACGACAGTTTACTGGGCTTTACCAAACAGTTGATCGCTTTCCGCCGCGACCACCCCTCTTTTTGCCGCCGTAAATGGTTTCAGGGCATGCCCATCAAAGGGGTTGGCTTAGAAGATATTGCTTGGTTTTTGCCGGAAGGCAGCGAAATGGAGGAATCGCATTGGCAGCATGATTTCGCACGCTCGTTGGCCGTTTTTCTAAATGGGCAAGGTATCCGTTCGTTAAACGATGATGGCACAAAAATCGTAGATAACAGTTTCTACATTATGTTCAATGCCTATTGGGAAACCATTACCTACAAGCTGCCAAATGAAAAATACGGTGAAAACTGGATAAAAATGCTGGACACCAATTTGGACGTTATTGAAGCGCATGAGGAATACCATGCCGGGGCTGACATAATTGTACCCGCGCGGTCCATCGTTTTGTTGATGTCTAAAAACAAGGGATAAATTCGTACGGCTTACCTTTCAAAATAATCTATTACATGCACAGTGCAACGAACAAACATATCGGACTATCTATTCGAAATAAGGTGGCGCATTTAACTGTATGGGCTCCAAGTGCCGAAAAAGTTGAATGCCTACTGCTAAAAAACAACAACAAAATCCCTTTCCTACAAGACGATTACGGTTATTGGAAAATGGATACGGAATTGCTACAGGATGGCGATCGCTATCGTCTTCTTGTCGATGGCGAGAACCTACCTGATCCGGCGTCGCGTGCCCAGCCGGAAGGCGTGCACGGTCCTTCTGCAGCCGTCGATCTCGCATATGCTTGGACAGATAAGCACTATATGCCGCCGACGCAGCGCGAGCTGATCATCTATGAGCTGCACGTAGGCACATTCTCGGACAGCCATGATTTCCAAGGGGTCATCGCACATCTGCCCCATTTAATTGATCTCGGTATAAACGCCATTGAGATCATGCCCGTCGCCCAGTTTCCAGGCGAACGAAACTGGGGTTACGACGGTGTATTCCCTTTCGCCGTGCAGCATCATTATGGGGGCGCCAAAGGGCTACAAGCTCTTGTGGACGCCTGTCACGCAGTCGGCATCGCTGTTATTTTGGACGTCGTGTACAATCACTTCGGTCCGGAGGGAAACTACCTACCGCAATTTGCGCCATACCTTACCGATAAATACGGTACGCCATGGGGAAAGGCTGTCAATTTTGATGACGCTTACAATTATGGCGTGCGCGATTTCATCCTTGACAATGTACGCATGTGGTTTGAAGATTTCCACATCGATGGTCTCCGCATGGATGCCGTACACGCCATCAAAGATTTTAGCCCTGTACATATACTGCAAGAGATTCGTCAGCTAACGGATTCCATTGCGCAAACGCGTGCAAAGCCTCATTATCTCTTTGTAGAATGTGACCTTAACGATCGGAAATATCTGGAACCGCTGCAAAAAAATGGCTTTGCGATGGATGGACAATGGTTGGATGAGTTTCACCATGCACTACGTGTTGCCGTTGGTGAAGAAAAAACAGGATATTATGCCGAGTTCAACGGGCTTGCCCACCTCGCCAAAGCCTACCAAAGCGCCTATGTATTTGATGGCAACTTTTCAAGCCATCGAAAGAAATTTTTTGGCAGCAGCGCAGATGGGATTGCTGGCGAGTGTTTTATCGTTTTCTCGCAAAACCATGATCAGGTGGGAAACCGCATGCTGGGCGAACGAAGCACCGCCCTATTCGATGCACGAAAACTGCGCTTGATGGCTATGGCGGTCGTACTGTCTCCCTTCACCCCCATGCTATTCATGGGAGAAGAATGGGCAAGCCACACTCCGTTTCAATATTTCGTAAGCCATGGCGATAAAAAACTAATTGCTGCCGTGCGAAAAGGCCGTAAAGCGGAATTTGCAGATTTCCATTCCGCAGGCGAACCACCAGATCCGCAAGCACTTTCGACATTTAAAGCCTCCGTATTGGATTGGAGTGAAAAAGAAAGCCAAGAAGGGCAACAGTTTTTTCAGTATTACAAGGCGTTAATAAGTCTTCGGAAGACCATGCTCGCCTCTTCCCTATGGAATCGCGCTGATCTCCATGTCGAACTGGATCAGGATAAAGAGCTGATTACATTGAAAACCAGCGGTACAGAACAGGGTTTAAGCTGCATCTTTAATTTTTCTTCCACAACACAGCGTGTGGAGATGGGGGTTCAACAGGGATGGTCCGTATGCTGGAACAGCGACGACCAAGCTTGGGGTGGATCAAGCAATGTTGATCCCCGCATACAATCGGCTATTGATATACCAGGTTTCTCCGGCGTTTTGTTAAACCACATAAAGTCCTAGGCACTAAAAGTTATCATCGGACTTTACGTCACAAAAAAGGCCAGCATGTATCGTTACATGCTGGCCTTTTTTGTTCTAGAAATACACGTAGAAAGATCGCTTTAGCGCCCTCTACGCCGGTTTATTTCGTTTCAATCACAATTTCCTTGCTTTGAACCAACTGCTGATGGCCGATCTTAAAACCGGCATTCACCTTACCGTCGATCTTGATACGTTTGATATAAGCACCCTTCCCCTCCTTTCGAATAACCAGTTGATTTACACCTTTATGATAGATTGGATCTAAATGAATGGTCACTTTATCAAACACAGGCGTAACGACCGTATAGTCTGGACGTCCGGGACAAAGCGGATAAATCCCCATCATATTCATCGAGGCCCAAGTAGACATGGTTCCCGTATCATCATTCCCGGGGATGCCACCAGGCGTATTGGTGAAATGTTCATTCAATATAGCGCTGACCAGCTTCTGCGTACGCCACTCCTCACCTTCAATTTCTGAGAAGATATGTGGATACAGCATGTCGGGCTCGTTCGTCACATCAAAGTATCCCTTATCAAAGGTTGCTTGCAGTTTGCTAACGAAGTTTTTCTTACCACCCATAAGCTTGATCAGCCCAGGAATATCATGTGGCACCGCAAAACTATAATTCCAGGCATTCCCTTCGTGAAAACCGTGATTGGGTTCAAAATTAGCGCCCATCAGCGGGTCAAAAGGCGTCAGAAAGCTCCCGTCTGGCAGAATCGGGCGAAATGTTCCGGACTCCTTGGAATAATATTTTTTGTATCCCTGCGCACGTTCGCCAAACAACTTGGCATCAGCGGTCTTACCCAACGACTTGGCCAACTGCGCCAAGTTCCAATCGGCCACGTAATACTCGATCGCATGCGATACCGAATTATCGAACGAATCCCGCAAAGGCACATAGTGATATTTCACATAATCCGCATTATCAGGCCTTATCCGGTTGCTGCTATCTGTCACCGTTGCGGATTTGTAGAAAGCCTCATACACCGCATTGATATCGTAGTCCCGAATTCCCTTCATCCAAGCGTCGACAATAACCGGAATGGCGGGATCTCCATCCATCGTGTAGGACTCCCGGCTGTAGAGCTCCCATTTTGGCATCCAGCCGTTCTCCTTGTACATGCCAATCATAGAACGAATCATGTCCCGCTGGCGTTCCGGAAAAAGTAGGCTCATCAAGGGTTGTACATTCCGATAGGTATCCCAAAGGGAAAACACCGTATACCGGTTGCCATCCGACTTAAGGGTCTCGCGCGTTTCCATAGCCGGATATTCGCCATTGACATCCTGAAACACATTAGGGTGAATCAAGGCATGGTAAAGTGCGGTGTAGAATACCGTCTTTTGATCATCTGTTCCACCTTCGACTTCAATCTTTGACAGATCTTTGTTCCAAGCTGCTTCTGCCTGCTTGCGAATAGCATCAAAACCACCCACCGGCTGCTCCGCTTCCAAGTTACGTCGTGCATTTTCTATGCTCACAAAAGACACCGCGAGCTGCACCTCCACGGTCTCGCCCGCTTGTGTATCGAACGTAAAGTAACTGCCTATGTCATCGCCCGATAGTTCAGCGCGGTAGTCTGTGAAAAGCTTGTATTTTCCAGCGTCTTTATTCCAATCGTTCTCCCACGCTGCGCCCGGTCGTTGAAATTTCCATGATCCGGCACGTGTTGGTTTTTTATTTACACGCAAGACAAAATAAATGGGATACACTGCTTGGTTATTGGTATAGCAAAAAGAACCCAGCAACTTCGAACCTTCCACCTCGGTGTCGCTCACACGGCGCACACTGGCTCCCGTCTCGTTGGTCAATCCCTCACCTAGATTTAGCAGAATGTGGTGCTGTCCCTTCGGAAAAGTAAATCGCGAAATACCTACGCGCTGCGTCGCGGACGCCTCGGCCTTGATCGCATATTTATCCAACGTATTCGTGTAATATCCCGGACGAGCAGCTTCTTGGCTATATGTGCTTCCATATTTATGGTAGTCAACTTCCAGAGCACCTCCAGTTGCCATCAGCAAAAGGCTCCCCATGTCCGGACATCCAACACCACTTAAGTTGACATGCGAAAAACCAGTGAAATACTTATTGTTATATTCATATGGTGTAGACCACCAACGCGCATCTTTATCAACAGCATTCAACGTAGATCCCATCACATTAAAAGGTGATACGTTCATCAGCCCTTGCGGCATTTGGGCTCCTGGATTTGTTGTTCCATAGTTTGTGGTACCGATAAAAGGATTTACATAATCAATAGGTTGCTTTTGGGCAAAGGCTAGCCCGCCAAGCAAACTTAAAGTCAAAAAGCATCTAAATAAAAAAGGCATATGATATAAATTAATACAATAAATCGACGTCCGGTGGTCGATAAGCCATTACTAACCGACCTGACGCTGGACAAAGGAACTAATTCTTGCGCAATTCAGCCCTAACTTATGCATTATATTTTTTTATGTTTTCAGCCTTGCAAATACGTGTTAGCAAAACTTCTGCAAGCAGTTTACATTTGTGTAAAGCCGCTGCCCTGAGCAAACACCTGTGCAAGCAAACAAAAACCTCGTCTGTGTCCTAAAAAATTCCTTTATTTGGATCTGTATCTGCTGCTTTCATCCGAATAGCTTTGTATGCACAAAGAAGATAGAGCCATGGAAAAGCAACATGATGAACAGTTCTGTAGACCCGTATACCTTGAAGACATGCGCGCGCTGGTATCGATATACCGAAGCGGAAACAAGACAAATATTCGCGATAAACATAGTGTTAGCGTAGCGGCAAACACGGTACAGGCAGACTTCGGCATACCGCTAGCGATCTTACAGGAAGACCAACAAATCATCGGCTTCGCTCGTGCAGTTTGCGTGGAAGGAAGATCCATCGAAATTCATACCTGCTTTGATAAAAAAAGTGTAGACAACGTATCGAAAAGAAAGTTAGTTTTATTTTCAGAAGAGATTTTTAAACAAAGCTTCGGCGACTTATGTGAGGCTGAAATATTGGCGACAGACATCACTATTTTAGTACGATGGATCAATCAATGGAATTAATAAAATACCGGTTGTAAAAGAATGAAGAAGGAAGCATTATATCTAAAAATAGCCGCCCAAATGGAAAACCAGATTAAAGCGGGCACACTAAGCCCGGGCGACAAGCTGCCCTCACTGCGTAGCCTGCAGCAACTCCATCAAGTGGGGCTCAACACCATCAAACAAGCCTACCTTACTTTAGAAGGACGCTCACTCATCCACGGCCTGTCGCGGTCGGGATACTTTGTTAGCCATACCTCATTACGCAAGCTACCTTTGCCAAGCAGCTCTTTGCCCAGCTATAATGAACAGGAACAAATATCGGATGACCTCATATCCAAGGTGTTCAGCAACCTGCAAAACAAAGAAATACGCCAGTTCTCATTGGGGGTGCCCGATAAAACACTATTGCCAACGGAAAAACTGCACAAGAGCCTAGTCACGCTGGCTCGGCGCACGGATCTTCATGATGGATCAATGTCCTATGAAGATGTGCAGGGGAGTGCCAATTTGAGGCGCTCCGTTGCAAAATGGTCCATGCTATGGGATGGTAAGTTAAAAGCCGACGATCTCATCACCACGTCTGGTGCGATGAATGCGATATATAACTGCCTTATGGCGGTCACAAAACCGGGCGATACCGTAGCTATCGAAAGCCCGATCTATTTTGGCACCATACAGATCATCAAAGCATTGGGACTAAAAGCAATTGAAATACCCACTCATCCCCTCACCGGAATACATTTAGACGCGCTGCAGAAAGTGCTTCATAAAATCGATGTATGCTGTTTCGTAACCAATTTCTCCAATCCTTTAGGCGCTTGTATGCCCGAAGCACATAAAAAAGAGCTGGTGGCCATGTTAACCGAGCACAATATCCCCTTGATCGAAGACGATATCTACGGTAACCTGGCCTTCGACAACAGCCGCCCTAAGCCCTGCAAAGCCTTTGATGAGGCAGGCATCGTGATGTGGTGCAGCTCGGTATCCAAGACCTTGGCTTCGGGATACCGCATTGGTTGGGTGGCCCCCGGACGCTACAAAAGCCAAGTATTACGCCAAAAACTCCTGCAGACCATTGCTATGCCATCTCTACACCAAGAAGTAGTGGCCGAGTTTATGGAACATGGACGCTACGATCATCACCTGCGCTTGCTACGGAAAAAACTACAAGCAAATTTCTTTCATTACGAAGACGTGATACGTAACTACTTCCCCGAAGGCACCAAAATATCACGTCCACAGGGCGGATTTATGCTATGGGTAGAGCTTGATAAAAGTTGCGACACCAGCAAGCTATACGATCTCGCTATCCGTCAAAAAATAGGCTTTGCTCCGGGCCGAATGTTCACCCAACACAACCGCTACAACAACTGCTTACGTTTAAATTTTGCACTCGAATGGAATGAGGGCCTACGTTTCGATCTGCAGCGTTTGGGAAACTTGATTCGTATACAGTAATAAAACATAGCTAATTTAAATACCATGCACAGCACCCCTATTTTTCAAATCGATGCATTTAGCGCTACAACGTTCGGAGGAAATCCTGCCGCCGTGTGCCCACTAGACAAGTGGCTTTCCGATGAACAATTGTTAAACATAGCAGCGGAAAATAACCTGTCTGAAACGGCTTTTTATGTCAAACATGCCGAGCATTACGCCATCCGTTGGTTTACACCTGCCGTCGAGGTGGACCTCTGTGGTCATGCCACGCTTGCCGCCGCCTACGTCATCCACCATTTTGACGGCCTGCCGCAAGAACGGATTACCTTCTATTCGCCACGAAGCGGCTATCTGCATGTAAACGTCGTTGACGGACTTTTCACCTTGGGTTTTCCGACAGACCAAATCGAGAAAACCGACTTGACCAACCTCTTGAGCGAAACTACAAATGCCAGACCTATCGAAGCCTACCGAGGAAAGACGGACTATATGCTCGTTTTTTCTTCCGAGAAAGAGATTGCCGAGCTTATTCCCAACCTGCAACTGATGAAAGAGATCGATGCCCGTGGGATTATCGTTACCGCCAGAGGCGATAATCAGGACTTTGTGTCTCGCTTTTTCGGACCTGCCGTGGGCGTTGACGAAGATCCCGTTTGTGGCTCGGCGCACAGCACCCTCATCCCTTATTGGAGTCAAAAACTCGACAAACAAACATTAACGGCGCGCCAACTCTCCAAGCGGGGTGGCGAGCTCTATTGCGCCCATAAAAAAGACCGTGTAGAAATTGCTGGACGTGCGGCGCTCTATATGCGCGGCGAAATATTTCTTCCGGAATATTAAGGCTAAGGCCTGCCAGCAAACGAAGCTATTTGGTTGGTTTAGGCACTAAACACAACAGGCTCAGCAAGAATCTGCTGAGCCTGTTATGTTTATTATACACCTAGTTTTCTAGATAAAATCCATCCAGTTGGATGCCTCTTGGTAATCCACAATAGGTGTCGCACTATTGACATTCGAGAAGTCCGAAAGCAATTTACGGATATCCATCTGCATGTGTTTAAAACTGTTCTCGTACAAGTCCGATCGGAACCCTTTCGCACTCATCTCAAAAACATATTGCAAGGTAATAAGACGAGCAATGACCTTACCTAGCAAAATCAATTGGCGTTGCACCATGCCCTCGGGCAAAGTAAAATCAAGTAGTTTGGCAAAGCGGTCGCCTATAAGCTTCGTTTGTTCCAATGTTTGCAAGAAAACGCCCAAATTCAACTGCTTTTCCTTTTTCATTTGCTTGACGATGATTTCTGCAATCTGCGTATAAAGCATTTCGTTAGATCCTTCGAAAATTTGAAAAGGCCGACTATCGACAATACCCCGACCAGCAACGTGATCGATCTTATACCCACTGGAGCCAGATAGCTGCACACAAATCTGCGCGGCCTCCTGCATCAAATCGGTCACCAGGGCTTTCATAGAATTGGCTTCTAGACCTTTGGTGGCCAAGTCGTGGTCAATACCACTAATTGCGGTACTGCGGGCACACATACCCGAGCAAAGCGAATACGACGATTGAATACGCGACAACTGATATTGCACCGAATCCAGTTCCAGCAACTTCTGTGCTCCTACCTTACGGGTGGTACAGTGAGCCAACGCTTCGTCCAACATACGTTTGATAAAGCCCATGCCCATCCCCGGAAATTGCAGCCTGCTGCGATGCAGAATGTCCAACATCATTTTAATACCCGTGCTATGCTGCAACAACTTCTGTTCCGCTGGTACAGCAATATCAATCGTATTCAAGCCGTATGGAATCATGTAAAGTCCTAGATTGTTAAAATAGTGCTCCACATGAATCTTTTGACCTTCTTTATTATTGTCCGTTACGAAGAAGTCGATATCACGCGCCAATTCCCCATCGGCCAACTGTTTACGTGCGGCAACGAGCCAAAACTCAGCCATTCCGGTGAGTCCTTGCCAGTGCTTCGTACCTTTCAAGCGGTAAGAATCTTGTTCCTGCGTATAAAATGTACGCATGTTCAAAGCGTCACTTCCAAAATCAGGTTCGGTAATCATCAGTCCGCCCATGGCCTGCCCTTCTAAAAAGCGGTCGAAAACGTAGTTCTTCATCCCTGCTTGCCCATACTTGGCGAAGGGTTCCAAAAATAGCGCGATGTTAATACCGAAGGTCAGTGATAAGGGCAGCGATTCATACGACGCCGCTGCTAGAATCCCTAAACATTCTTTCACTTGTGTTCCGCGTCCACCAAATTCCTCAGGAATAGCCACACTAAGTGGTTTCAATTCCATAATGCCGTCCCATATTTCGGCAGGGAGGCCGCGGTTTACACTCAATTCATTGATATTCGATTCACTGTGGAAAAGGCAATGCAATCTCTTCTCGAAACGATCTAAAAATTCACTATAGTTTTCTTTCATATTACTAATCGGCAACGTATGGTTTGCCGATTTTTGTAAATGTACAAAATAAAATAGGCTTTCTAGAAAGGTCTAGGCCTATGCTAAATGGCAAAGTGTCCTATTTTCCACTAAAAACAACAAAAGAACTTGTATGCCAATCCGTTAAAACAAAAATTTAATTTTAAAAGTATTCCTTAAAATAAAGTGGCAAAACCAAGCTGGCCGCGCTTTTCATAAGCATCAAAAATGTAGTTCCTCGGATCATATTAGGCTAATTTTTGTTAACGAAAAAAAATAAATATTTTGTTTACACAAATTTACTGTACCTTTGTCCCTTATTCAGGCTACTGCCTTTGCTATTGCTGATTTGATTTTTATTGTTCAGTTTTCGCTTTATCAGCCGCCTATCATTTATTTAGGAGAAGAAAAATGATCACCACAATTGGATTGTCAGCAAAAAGCATCCACTATACACTTAAAGTCCTTTCAAGGAATAGCTTTCGCTGCGCGTAAGAAAGTCCATAATCTAATATGACATTTCAAGATTTAAACATCATTCCGCCTATTTTAGACGCTATACGCGAAATGGGCTATAATAACCCGTCACCAATACAGGAAAAGGCTATCCCGGTTATTTTAGGCAATAAAGACCTTATCGGTTGTGCGCAAACGGGGACAGGGAAAACGGCAGCCTTCGCCATTCCGTCCATACAAAAAATTTCGGCTGTAAAATCTTCCAACGGTGCACCTCGCGTGCTTGTGTTAACGCCTACACGGGAGCTGGCCATTCAAATAGAGGAAAACTTCAAGTTATATGGCAAATACCTGAAAACTAGGCAAACCCTGGTATTCGGCGGCGTTTCTGCCAATATGCAGATCAGCAGCCTGCGCAAAGGTACGGACATCGTCATCGCCACCCCAGGACGTTTACTCGACTTGGCACGACAGCAGGAAATTAAGCTTTCTTCTGTGGAGATTCTTGTACTTGATGAAGCAGACACGATGTTGGATATGGGTTTTGTGAACGATATTAAGAAAATATTGAGCTTCCTGCCAGCGAAAAGACAGACCTTGTTCTTTTCAGCAACCATGCCACCCACTATCCGTAAATTTGCTACATCCATCCTTCGGGAAAACGTAGAAATTAATGTAAACCCCGTATCGTCGACGGCAGCTCTTATCGAACAATCGGTATATCATGTCGAGAAACCGGAGAAGCCAAAATTCCTTGTTGCCCTTTTACGGCAAGAAAATCCGAAACAGACATTGGTCTTCACACGGACGAAGCACGGTGCCGATCGCGTTGCGAAGATGCTCAACAAGCAGGGATTCCACGCCTTGGCCATTCATGGAAACAAGTCTCAAGGTGCCCGTCAAAAAGCACTGAGCGAATTCAAAAATGGAAAGATACAAATCTTGGTTGCAACGGATATCGCAGCACGAGGGATAGACATCGACGAACTGCCCCATGTGATCAACTACGAGCTGCCCGAAGTATCAGAAACCTACGTACACCGTATCGGTAGAACAGGTAGAGCTGGAAAAACAGGGATCGCCGTATCATTATGCAGCAGTGAGGAACGAAAAAACCTCGATGGCATACAAAAATTAACAGGCAACGTGATCAAGGTATCAAAATTGAAGTCACGCAAAGAGAGCGTCGCCTAAACATCAATAGACATTAATAAAATATAATACATTTAAATACAATTATCATGCAAGAAGGAAAAATCAAATTTTTCAACACCACTAAAGGTTTCGGATTCATTACTCCATCAAACGGTGGACAAGACATATTTGTCCATGTATCAGGTCTGGTTGACGAAGTAAACGAAGGTGACGACGTCAGCTACGAAGTTGAAAACGGAAAAAAAGGCGTAAACGCAGTTCGCGTTCGCGTTATCTAAGTCCAACATTTTGGCAAAAAAAAACGCGTTGCTTCCTTCGGGAGCAGCGCGTTTTGGTTTTATAAGACGTCATTGACCAAATCTATCGTAGGTTTTAAGTATCATATGTCGAACCACTTGATACCCTATCTTATATATTGATGCCTATCGATCAAAATTGATCGATAGCCGTGCATGGTCTGGACAGCTGCCATTGAAACCGATAGCTGCCGAGTTTCGCTTCAGCGATGAAAGCCGGCAGTAACAAACGCGCCGGTATAGGCAGCCTGAACGATAGCAGAGCAACCTATATTAGTCAGTCTTTCCTCAGTATCTCCAACGTAGGCCTGTTCATAGTCGACAAGCTGTTAAAAACACCAATAACCACCGACACCAATACGACGGCAAGGAGCAAGCCCAATAGGATGACGATAGACGGCACAAACGTAGCTTCAAAAACGAATAAGGCCAGGGCATTGGTGGCTACCACGGCGATAAGCAGGCCAGTTAAAGCAGAGAACAGCCCTAGAAAGAGATACTCGGCAAACAAGATCTGCCCGATCTGCCGTTTACTGGCACCCAGGGTGCGCAGCAAGACATTTTCCTTCAAACGCTGATATTTACTGATCATCAGCGATGAAAACAATACCATAACGCCGGTCAAGATACTGAACGAACCAATAAAGCGAATCACGAAGCCTATTTTATCGAGGATTTCGGTTAGGGTCGCGATCAAACTATGCAAATCGATAACCGATACATTCGGAAAGGATTGCACCACCTTGCGCTGCAAGGCCGCCGACTGTCCTTCATTCTCCGCTTTGGTCATCATCACAAAAAATTGCGGTGCTTTCTCCAGCGAGCCTTTGGCCAACACCATGCGGAAGTTGGTCTGAAAACGGTTCCAATCTACACGCCGCAAGCTAGCCACGCGTGCTGGCATCGGTAGTCCTTGCACATTGAGCAGTAGCCTATCGCCAACCTTTGCTCCTATCCGTTCTGCGTAGCCTTCTTCCAAGGATACTTGTGCCGTATCCATCGCTTGAACCTGCCCTATCCATTTTCCGGCGACCAATGTCTCCGAATCGGCTAAGGAATCTCGATAGGTAGCTCGTATTTCGCCACGGAAAGCACGCGCCGAATAGCCCAACGTAGAATCGGCTAACACATCCTGCAGATCGTACCCATTGATCTCCGAAAGCTGCAAGGTAACAATAGGTACCTCTTCCATCACTGGAAGACGCTGCTCTTTGATCAATGTTTTCAAACCTTCCCGCTGGCCCGGCTGTATATCAAACAGTACAACATTGGCCTGTCCGCCGTCATTGCTTACATCCACACGCTTTAACAGCATGTCTTGCACAAAGGATAGCGTCGCGATCAGCGCGGTACCGAAGCCTATCGCTAATACCACGACAATCGTCTGGTTACGCGGACGGAACAGATTGGCGAGCCCCTGACGCCACACATAAGGCCATTGTTGCGGAAAAAAACGCCGCACCATAAACATCAACCCCTGTGCCGTGCCATACAACACGGCAAAGGTAAAGGCAATACCCAATACGAAAAAGGCCGTCTGTTTCCAATCCTCCAATTGCAACCTAGAAAACAGCGTTAAACATAGGAGTATCAAGCCGATAATGGCCAAACGTAGTGGATCTGTAGGCGAGCCAACTGTATCAGAGATTACCCTTAAGGTATTCAAAGGAGAAATCTTGCGTATACTGCTGAGCGGCAACAAAGCAAACAAAACGGCAATGCCAAAGCCCAGCACAATGCCTTGTAAGATGGCTGTCCACGAAACCGACGACGAGAGGTCAACAGGTACAAATTCCTGCATCACTAGCGGTAGCACATACTGTAAGAGCGAGCCCAAAACAGATCCAACGATGCCGGATAGCACACCTATAACCGCAAACTGCACAAAGAAAATAGCAAACGTTTTCTTGGCGGTAGCGCCCAAACAGCGCAACGTCGCTACCGTGACCATCTTTTCCTGTACGTAAACATGCACGGCACTGGAAACACCGATGGCTCCAAGTAGTAAAGCAGCGAAACCCACCAGTTGCATAAAGCGGGTCACATCGGCAAAAGATCGTCCTGTATTTTCCTTGGTCGAGGCGATCGTTGCCGATCCCAGTTGGTATTTTTCCAGAAGTTCCTCGTTTCGCTGCGCAAAGCCGTCGATCGGGAACGAACGAGGCAGCTTAAAGTAATAAAAATAATCTACGCGGCTGCCCACCTGCTTGAGGCCTGTTGCGGCCATGGCATCCAGCGACAAGAGCGCCGACGGCGCCATGCTACTGGCAAAGCCTGTCCTTCCCGCCATCTTCAATACCCTACCGGCAATCATAAATACCTGGTCGCCGATCTGAACAGAATCACCTATCGTAGCGTTAAATTGCAACATCAACTCATTTTCCAGCAACACCTTGGAAGGATCGCTGAGGCCGTCCATCAAATGGATCGGCTCCCCTTCCACAGCGCCATAATAGGGATAGCCGGCAGATAATCCACGAACCTGTATCAACCGGGATTCACCGTTTTTCACAAAGCGCAGCATCGATACAAAACGTTCTTCTCGTGCATGGCCTTCACTTTTTTTTGCGATACTATCAATAAAGGCGAGCGCCCCACCCTGCGGCGATGTGCGCGATGACAGCTCTAGGTCGGCGCCCAGCAGACCGGCCGCCTGCGCATCAATATCCCGGTTAAGATTCGTTTTGAACGAATCCATGGCCACAAATGCGGATATACCTAAAACAATCGATGCGATATACAAAAATAGACGGGCGCGGCTACGCCTGCTATCGCGCCAAGCCATTAAAAAAATCCATTTCCAACTCATACGATACGCCCTCCTTTAAGGGATAAGATATGATCTGTTTTTGCAGCCAGCTGCAAATCATGTGTTACCAAAATCAATGTGGTTCCGGCAGATTTATTCAAGTCAAAAAGCAGTTGTTCTACCAACGCGCCAGTCTCGGCATCCAAATTACCAGTGGGTTCATCGGCAAAAAGGATTTGCGGTTGATTGGCAAAAGCTCGCGCCAGCGAAACACGCTGCTGCTCGCCTCCTGAAAGTTGCGATGGATAGTGTGCCGCCCTGTGGGCGAGCCCCACCTTTTCTAAAAGATCTATGGCTGTTTTGCGGTGGTTACGCATGCCCTTCAACTCCAGGGGCACCATTACGTTTTCCAAGGCCGTAAGGGTGGGCAGCAGTTGGAAATTTTGAAATACAAAGCCCACGTGTGCATTTCGCACTGCCGCCAACTTGTCCTCACTCAGCCCATTCAACCGTATGCCGTTCAGCATGATCTCGCCCGTGGTCGACTGGTCCAAGCCGGCGCATAGCCCCAGGAGCGTTGTTTTGCCACTGCCCGATGGGCCGACAATGGATAATGACGTTCCTTTTTCGACCGAAAGGTCAATATCTTTTAAAACCGTAACGGCAGATTCTCCTTTGCCATATGACTTGGATACCTTATTGATATGTAGTATTGCTGTTGACATATTTGTTGTTCTCTTACTTTTGCTTAAATTAGTAATATGATTTCACTTTATAGACGGTGCTTTTTTCTTTTCCTTGTCATTTTTTCTATTTCCTGCAGCAATACAAATAGCTCCAGCGGATCGACGGCAGAAAATAGCGATTCCGATTCAACCCAACAATCCCAAAACAACCCTTCAACGAAGTCGAAGACCATATTATTTTTTGGTGATAGCTTGACCGCCGGATACGGACTTGAAGATCCTAAGGACGCTTTCCCAGAACTGATCCAAGCAAAAATTGATTCTTTAAATCTACCATATACCGTAGTGAACGCTGGGCTTAGCGGCGAAACCAGTGCGGGAGGTAATGAACGCATCGACTGGCTGCTCCAAAATCCGGTAGACATTTTTATCCTAGAGCTGGGTGCCAATGATGGATTGCGCGGCATAGATCCTACCAGCACCTACGAAAATTTACGCCAAATCGTACAAAAAGTGAAGGAAAAATATCCGTCTTGCCAACTGGTGCTTGCCGGGATGTTGGTTCCACCAAATGTGGGTGAAGATTATTTCGGAGAGTTTAAAGCTCTATTTCCCAAGTTGGCCAAGGAACAGCAAATGGAATTGATCCCCTTTTTGCTAGACGGTGTGGCTGGCCAAGCTCCCCTTAACCAAGCCGATGGCATACATCCCACGGAAGCTGGGCAAGTAAAAGTTGCCGACAACGTTTGGAAAGTGTTACAACCTTTGTTGAAGGGCTAATATTCGAAATAGCCACATAGCATCATAGATTTCTTCATTTTGCAGATAAAGGATCACAATCGTTCCGAAAAACCTTTACTTTCCTCGTGTGAAAGGCATAGATCACGGTTAATTGGCACGGAAAATTGCTCAAAGAGACTTGCACCGATATTTTTCGCTCCTCTACATCTTTGGGAAGTATATAATAGGCAACATCCATAAGAAACCCTTCGGCTGTGCGTTGCACATCTACTTTCAGAAATCCATAGTGGTCTTCACAAAATGCAGCCAACTGCACCGATCCGTCCGTTACCGACAATGCCTCTACCCTAGCTTCCGACTTATGCGCCACCTGATGCAAATCCACATAGCCTCCAGCGCCTGCCACAATAAATGGGACTACCTGACCATCTGCATAGGTCCTTTCGAAACGTTGGTAATTGTGCACATGACCGCTGAACACGATATCGGGTCGCATTCCAGACTCTTCAAAGGCGCTTTCTAGAAAGTCAATCATTTTTTCGCTCGATCCATGGTTGGTGTCGGCAGAAAACGGCGCATGATGTATACATAACACAACAGCTTGCTGTTCCCGATGTGCTCGCGCATGGCGAAGCTCTTCGATAAACCAAGCGCGCTGCTTCGCATCGATAGCTCCATGTTTGATCACATTCGGATAAAGACCGATGATGCGGGCTACCGGAGTTTCCAACGTCCAATAGACATTCGGCTGAATCATGCTTTTACGCTTACTTCCTTCGCCAAAGCCAATGGGGCGCCTCTCGGTATCACAAAAAACATCCATAAAGGCTTCCAAACTTTGGTAGGGAACTGTACTCTCGGGGTTGATATCCCCATCGTGGTTACCAGCAATCGCAAATATCGGCGCCTCGTAACGTTCATAGGGACCCAAAAACTGCTTTGGGTACTCCTTGGCTTCACCGTGGTTATAAACGATATCACCCAAATGGTACAAGAAAGCGGGGGTATCTTCGGCATACACCTCGCGGTTACTCTGCTCGTTCAACACCTCGGCCACTACCGCCTGAAACGAAGAATAGCGCGGGCTGCCGGTATCGCCAAGCATGTGAAAAGAAATCTTGTCTGACCATGCTGCCACATCATCACCCAATACGGCCTCCAGCTGCAATCGATACGGAAAACAACCGCTAGGTTCTGGTAAAGCTTTAAAGTTATGCGCGTCATCCGCTATCTCCTTTAAAACAACGGCGGTGCGAAATCTATTATCCATCATAAAACAAATATAAAACTTCAATATGAACATGAGGTTAACAGCGAGCATCTGTTAACATGAACGAATCGTGATAATTATATTATCAAATCAATCCAACCACTTATCCTTTCAAAAATCTACTATTTTTGCCTCCGTTTCGTGGAGAAACACTAAGCAGAGCACTCGATCAGTGGAGAGTAAATGGAAGGTTCGATCCCTTCCTCTGCAACAAAAAAAGAGGCTTTTCGAAAACGAAAAACCTCTTTTTTTCTAATGGCTCTTTTTGACCTTGAACAGCTTCTGGAAAATACTGACGACCGCTACCACAAGAACCCCTGCTATTAAGCCTATCAAGGCCTCCTTGAGCATCGCGGGTACTGCCGGCAATAGATGGTGCAAGTAATCGATGTTATGCACGAAAATACCCCCTGAAACCAAAATCAGGGCTATTGTACCAATAACTGCCAATGACTTGATAATAATGGGCAATGATTTCACCAGTATGGTTCCCAATTTAGCTAAAAAACCTTTATTATCGGATTTCTTGATCAGTGCATAGCCCGCATCATCCATTCGAACGATTAGCGCAACGATTCCATAAACACCTACAGTAGCTAAGAGTGCCACCACAGATACTGTCAAAATCTGTATGGTTAAACTTCGGTCTAACACCGTCCCTAACGCAATGATTACAATTTCTACCGAAAGGATAAAATCAGTTGTTACAGCCGATTTAATTTTCGAGCGCTCTACTTCTTCCGGATTATCCTCATGTTTCGCAATAACCTCTTCGCCCGTCTTCGTACGATGGAAGAGGTATTCTATAATTTTCTCTACCCCTTCATAGGCTAAATAAAATCCACCCAAAATCAATATGACTTTGATGGCGATAGGAAAAAAAACATTCAGCAAAAGCGCGATGGGCACGATAATAACCTTGTTTAATAACGACCCTTTCGTGATGGCCCATAACACCGGTAACTCGCGAGAAGAGAGAAAACCTGTTGCCTTTTCGGCGTTCACCGCGAGATCATCGCCTAATATCCCTGCCGTCTTCCGCGTAGCAATTTTACTTGCGACAGCCACATCATCCATTAATGCGGCTATATCATCAAAAATTGCAAAAATACCTGATGCCATATGTCTTTTTTTGTGCACTAAAGTAGGAATTAATCCGATCATTTCATCGTTTCCCAATGCCACGCTTAAAATATTTTTTTGTGAACAAATACTGGTTTCACGGAAAATTTAAACCAACATCGCTAGACGCGAAACCTTGGCATCACTATCCTACCCTTCCTTTAGCCGCTGCTGAAACAGACGTCGATCCACCAGTTCATTGTTCAGGTAAAATGCGGTTGCCTGTGGGATACCGATATCATCATTTGGGATTTGCGCAATCTCAATCAACACATCCCCATTCTTCAATGTCGTGGTCGTCTCCACGCCTCGTTCCGTAGTTACTGTTATCTGTTCCATAACTTTTCAATCTTTACTATAACTAACGAAACCAAGGAAAAAACGTTTAAATGGATAGCAGCAAATCTTGGAGATGGCCTAGCAAAGTTTTCCAATAAACAAAATAGCCTCGCTACCCTAGATCAAGGTAGCGAGGCTATTATCAGGCCAAAATAGCAAACAGTAGGGCTCGAACTACTTTTTAGCCAATATTTGGAAAGGCTTTGCTTGCTTACGTATCTTAAGGAAAGCAACTAAGCAACCTATGCCCAAAATAATAAACAACAGATCAATAGCAAGGAGATCCGTAGCTCCCGCTGCCCAAGTTCTCCAAAACCAGTGCCCTGTCGTCACTCCATTCGCAATAGGAACCGCAAAACAGGTCAGCACAGATAGTACTAGAACATGCTTGTTCATGCGCCCAAGGTTGCGCAATGCCATCAAATAAACACCAAGAGCTAACCAGCTGTAAAAGTATACATTATAGATCACCGATTGGTTAATAACGGGGAGTGCCTTCAACATAACGAAGGTAAAGGCCGTCACGGGCAACATACTCAAACAGCCGGCAAGGAAAAAATTGGAGGCCCAGAAATTAAATTTCCGCTTGTAGGCCGGCACGTTGTTCTTGTCGCGTGCCACGAGCCAAATCACGATACCTGAAATAATGACCATGCATCCCATCAATCCAAGGGCGAAAAACGCGATCTGCAAAGGCCTTCCTCCAAAATCGCCGAAATGCAAGTGGTAGATAATGCTTTTCACGGCATCGATATAGGTACCGTCCTTGGTCGGTGATTTGTAGGCCAACACCTTTCCGCTTTCGATTTCCTGCAGGGCATAACCCGATCCTGAAAAAGCTACCTTGGCAAGCGGTTTGAATTCAATACCCACCTGCATGCTTTTGTCTTGGAAATTACGGATGTAAAGGCGAGTAATCTGTGCGTCTTTCCACTCCGATTCCCACTTCTTAACAAAGGCATTTAGATCAAAACGCTCGTCGAGCTGACGGTAGGCATAATCGACCTTGATATTTTTACTGTACAACAGTTCTTCATACACAGCCTCGTCGTTACCATCATAGAGCAGCTTGCTGAAGGGCGTAATCAGCACAAAATTGACAATCAAGATGATTCCTGTTACGGCAAACACAAACTGAAATGGAAAACCAATTACGCCAAGGGCCGTATGCATATCCGTCCATACGGTTTTCCATTTACTAAAGGGGCGAAATAAGAAAAAGTTGGTTTTGATCTTGTCCCAATGCAGAAATAAGCCTGTAATCAAAGCAAACAAGAATAGAAAGGAAACAATACCCGCCAATAAATAGCCAAAAGGCGTCCCTATCTTGATGGGCAGCTGATTGAGTTGCGCCAAGAAGTGCAGGCGATACAAAAATTCGCCCATATCGTATCCTTCTGCATAAGAACTGGGCTTCTTTTCGGCGAAGTGATACAAAAAGTAAGCGGAATCTTCAGCCGATGCACCACGCCGGCGCCGGCCCGCCCCCTCTTTCTTAGGTGTTGGCTTGCTGACTGTCGTGTCCGCGGATACACTCATATTAACATAGGCTCCATGCCCTTGTTTGAGGTAATAAAAATCGAAGTTTCGCCCAAGGAGGTTGTATTGCTTAGACAGCGAATCCAACAGGTAATTGTAGTCTGTCTCCACGGTATCGGCAACAGCAGATTTGCCATGCTGCCAGGCCGTAATATTGTCCTTGAAAAAGGAAAAAGATCCTGCAAAGAATATGACATACAACAGCGCCGCAATGATAATACCGCTGATCGTATGGGTATGAAAATAGATGTTATACTTCCTAGGATCCATGATTAAATGTAGTGCTCCATAAATAAGGTAATAAAAAGATAACGGTCAACAGGATATAGGTCAACCATACGCGCCATACATTTTTGGCGACAAAGGCCCATAGCAATAAAAATGACCACATGATATAGCCCATGATAAAGGCCGTGGCCACCACCTCTCCTTTGGGCAAAAAGCTGCAAAGCGCTAAGTGAAAGCTAAGCATCACGGCGTATCCACCGATGGTGCCGGCAAGAATCTTACTGAGCCGTAGCCATGGTGATTTTGTTAAATATTTCTTATTAGCAGGCATGTTTTAAAAAATCAGTTCCAAGACTAGACAAACGACGAACAACGCTACGATACCACGCAGTCCGATATAGCGAAATGGGAAAAACAAGATGCTCAAGCAGCCAATCGCCATCAGCATAACAACCGCTCCAAAAATCCCGGCGCCTAGTCCAAGGAAATAAATCGCTAGCACGGTGGCGAGTAGAAATAACAAGCCGGCTACTAACCGACTTTCTTTCAGGCGAACGCTCCATCGCTGTAGAAAAGCATTTTTCTGGAGCCAACTTATACGTTTTGACGTATTCATCAGGCAAAAAAAGCCTAGAAAAAACAGGAATAAAATAAACGAAAACATAATTAATTACGGCTGTTTGTGAAACAGGTAGCTACCTGCTTACGCAGGTAGCTACCGCTATATCTTACGGTATGTCCAGTTTTAAACCGTTGAACAAGCAAGCAAGTACTATTTTACAGAGAAACTGGTTGTTATGCCCTGCCAAGTTGCACTATATGCCGCCCCATGCCAAGTGCCGGAAGCCTCTTCGCTATGCCCGAACTCCGCAACATACTTACCAGACCAAAGCACATCAACCGTAGCTATACCCTGTGCATCCGTCTTATAGGTTTTTGACCAGCCCGAAGCAGACATCAGTAGGATATCCTGACCTTGAACGGGCTTACCATCTTTCGTCAAGCTTATCGCAACTTTATCGCCTTTTTTGAAAGCTTTCGCAGCTACCTTAACCTCGTAAGGCAATTTGCTTTGCGCAGCGACGGTGGATTTTCCCACCTGAACAGCAAGTTGTGAAGTGAATTCGTAGCGCGTTTTACCACCCAAATCCTTCGTGGGATGTGTGGTGTAGATCAAATAAACACCATCCTCTTCCGGCGTGTAGGAAGATAGTAGATAATCGCCTTTATCTTCCAAGGTTAGCTTTATTTGCGATTGATCAGGTTTTACAATAAACACCTCCAAAGACCGTAGGTCAGAGTACCAATCCGTTGTTTTCTCCAACTCAGCAGTGGCATACTCGCCATAGTAAACACGAACCTCTTGCGCTTGCCCTTTGCTTGCTTGCGCTGAGCTTTCCAACCAAATAGCATGTGCTTCCGCGGTTCTTCCGCCCAGAATCAGCGCGACAAAAACAAATAATACGTAGGATAATGATTTCATTTTCTATATTTTAATGTACTTAAACTAAACAATCGTACACAATAAGGGGAATTAATAACCCCTTCTGTATTCCGGCAAATATAATTAAACTTTTATTATTTAGAATTAGTATAATTAAAAAACATAAAAATATATAGAACGAATAGCAATTTACTCCTAGCAGCAATAAAACGCCGTTTTCACATGACATTAAAATGACAAAAAAGATAGTTTTTTCGACTCGATGAAATTTGTGGTCGATAAAAAACACGTTCTACACTGCTTTAAACAAGCTTTCCATAAAAAAAAAGTCATTTCACTAGTGAAGTGAGGCATTTCCCATAAGTTTTACATTTTTTACGGTTGCAAACGTGAAAATATCGCTAGTAATAGACGTATAACGGTTAGCATTTGCATGGTTTCCCGGTGGTTTTAAGTTGTTTCATGCTGCAAGTATCTCCTTGCATAATGCATCTCCTCCGTTGCATAGGGATATTAGAGCGAATCCTATTGGTTTATTGAAAACTGCGGATGCATAAATAAAAGGGTATCATAAAAAAAGGATTCTGTTGAGGGGGTACCAATAGATAAAAACACGTCATCGCGAGGACGTATGACGACCGCAGTATGTAGGTCTGTAGGAAACCAATCTGCCGTCTACATGCAAAGATTGCTACCCTGTCATTTCACCTCGCGATGACGAAAAGTATTCGTTTTTTAAGCTGCCTTTTTAGAAACGAGGTCTACACAACTAACTGATGTGAACCTCTTGAACTGGCTTGTTGGTTTCCGGATTCTTGGCCAAGATAATGGTAAGCACACCATCATCAAAACTTGCCTGCACCTTATCGCTAAGCACCTTCTCATCCAGTTTAAATGCACGATTGAACGATCCAGCTACATATTCCTGATGGCGAAACTCCGAGGTCTGTTCGGTTATCGGCTCTTCATACGACACCTGCAACAAGTTGTTTTCTACGACAACTTTGAAAAGCTCCTTCTTTCTGCCTGCGGCGAAGAGCTGAATTTCAAAATAAGCTGGGTGTTCGACAATATTCGCTGGCACTTGGGAGCCCGCTCCATGCCCTTCATTAAAAGCACCGTCAAAAAAGTGCTGTTGAAATTTCTCGAATTTATTGCGGAACGCAGCGCCACAAAATGCAGCTTGCTGGTGGTTATTATCGGATTGTTGATTTCTTCTAAACATGTTGTAATTTTTTAATGGGTTATCGAACGGGAATAATGGCGGCTTTGGCCGACTGTGACTTAAATGACACGGGTACGACGGCGATCATATTTTCATTGGCAAAAAAACCGGCATTCCCAAAGTGTGGAACGGCCATCTCCTGCTGGCGGATCCTTCTTTTAAAACGTCTTGCAGCGATCCACATGCCAACTGCCGTGACAACGGTGAGCAATAACATGATCTTAAATAGCGCGACAATCAAGAAGCTCAATGCGCCCAAGACGACCGTCAAGCCTATAAATCTCGGTAAGATATATTTAAATTTATTTTTCATTTTTTCTTTTGTTTTACAATTAATATTAAAGGCCTTTGCTGTAGTAGACGAGCAATCCCTACACTTTACTTTAAGTATTTTTAAAATTCTTCCATAAATTGTTCGCAAACCAACAAAAACTAAAAAAATAGACTCATTATGGATATAACAATCACTTTAAACAGGTCCATCCCCACAAGAGAGGAACGATTGTGCACAAAAAAAGGTCGAACATACCGTCCCGACCTTTTTCACACACTCATATCTTTATGCAATTTTTAACATTTACATTTTTCTTCAAACCGTTTCCTCCATTCGCTTTTTAATTTCTCCCGATCTTCCTCCGACATCGACTCTTCCAACGGTTGGTTCCTTCGAAAACCGTTTTTGGGCTTTCCAAATCCACGCCCAAAAAGAATGCGCGACAGGATAAACAATCCGAGAGCCTCCCAATAGCTGATGGCTCTTAAGCCGAAAATATCGGTAAGTAACGTATTCCATAGATACTGCAGCAGCGCGATCAGCAATCCGAAGCCTAAGAGTATCGCAAAAAAGATAAAAACAAATTTGCCTTTTCTTTTTCCATGCCTATTAAATCCCATAATCGTATATTTCCTAATATTTTAATTCGTCATATAAACTTTTCAACCGCAAACGCAAGTGCTTCACCGCGTAGCCTTTGCGGCTAATGATGGTCTTCAGCTTCTCGTCTTCCATATCGGCAATTTCCTGCAAGGTTTTGTCTTCCATCTCGTTCAGCAGAAAGACCTTCCGCTGCTTCTCTGGCAGTTCATCCAGTGCCTTCATCAATTCGTCCCAAAAGATATCCTTAAACATCTTCAGCTCTGGATCCTGCGAATCATCGGCAAGCAATAGCTGCCGAATGGGAAATTCCCCTTCCTCGCCATCCTCCACCATTTCGTCGAGCGCCTCGGCCTTGCTTTTGCGATAACTGTCTGTGATCTTGTTACGTGTGACGCGATACAACCAAGCACCTACATTTTCCAACTCATCGATATTGGTCAGGCGGCTAAACTGAAACCAAACCTCCTGCAGGATGTCTTCGGCATCTTCATCTCTCTTCACTCTTCCTTTCACAAAACGCAAGAGCTGACCACTATAGGTTTTTATCAAATCTGTTACGGATTTGGAGTTTTTCTGCGCCATCTCTAAATGCTGTGGAATGTCCATGGTAAGATAGACGTTACGCTATCTTATTTACTCTAAAAATAGGCATAAAATTTTTAATGCGTAGAAACAATAGCGCATACAGCCGTTTATTGACCTTACTTTATCAGCCAACCGTCACGTTTTTATGGAAATGCACACCATTTTCGATTACGGTTGTTATTCCAATACATCAATAAAAAACATATGAAACGCAAAGCAACAGCCGTTTGGAACGGCACTATTAAAGAGGGACAAGGACATTTGACTACCCAAAGTACGGTATTGAACGAAACACAATATTCATTTAACAGCCGATTTGCCGATGGTATAGGCACCAATCCGGAGGAACTACTGGCTGCGGCACATGCCGGATGTTTCACGATGAAAGTAAGTGCAGATTTAACCGAAGCGGGCTTTACACCGGAAAAGCTGGAGACGACATCGGTCATCTCGCTGGATAACGGAAAAATAGTCGAGTCGGCATTAACTTTAAACGCCAAGGTATCTGGAATAGCCGATGAACAATTTCAGGAAATCGCCAAGGGAGCGAAGGAAAACTGCCCAGTAAGTGGCGCATTCAGTTTCACAATTACCTTGAGCGCGACATTGGAACCCTAAATCCGTCAACTAAAAACGGCCTAGCTTCCATTGGACCTAGGCCGTTTTTAGTTGAAATTTATGGCTTACAATAACATGCCGCCCGACACTTCGATCCGCTGGCCATTTATCCAGCCAGCCCCTTCGGAGCATAGGAATGCGACGACCGCCCCAATATCTTCGGGAAGACCTACACGACCCAATGCAGTCGCTGCGGCGATGTTGGCATTGATCGTCGCATCATCGCGCGTCCTGCCACCACCAAAATCTGTTTCTATAGCGCCCGGCGCCACTACGTTGACCGCTATTTTACGTGCCCCAAGCTCTTTAGCCAAGTAACGCGTTAACACTTCTACGGCACCTTTCATTGACGCGTAGCCCGAGCTGCCCGGGAAGGAAAACCGCGCCAAGCCGGAGGATATATTAATGATACGCCCGGCATCCTGTAGATAAGGCACCAATTTCTGTGTCAAGAAAAACACCGCTTTGTAATGGATCAAGAACATCTCGTCGATCTGCTGTTCCGTCGTATCGAGAAAGCCAGCATAAAGAGCCGTGCCGGCATTGTTGATCAGAAAATCAATCTTTTGCTCACGTCCTTCCTCTTCCAAACGTTGCATCAGTTGCGCAATAAACCAGTCAAACTGCTTGACATCACGTGTATCCAACTGAAAAACGTAAGCGCGCTGTCCCAGTTCTTCAATCTCCTTGGCCGTAGCCAAAGCCTTCTGTTCGTCGCTGTGGTAGGTAAAAACCACGTCTTTACCTTCTTTCGCCAAATTCAAGGCCATGTCGCGGCCCAAGCCGCGGCTTCCGCCTGTGATAAGTGCTAATTTTGTTGTTTCCATCTTTTCCATATTTATAAAACAAAATTACGCAGCAAGTGGTTCTCCGTACTTGCAGTCATCAAAGCTTCCTTTGCAAAATTCAAATCATGATGATGATCGAAAGGCTTGCGGAGACATGAGTGTATATTTCTTAAAAGCATTGGAGAAATGGGCAACCTCTTCAAAACCGAGTGCAAAGGCAATCTCGGAAATATTCCATCCGGTTTGTTTCAACAAAATCTTACCCTCGTTAATCACTCGTCGCGCAATAACCTGCGTGGTCGTAAATCCCGTTTTTTCCTTCAGTACCTTGTTTAAGTGGTTCACATGTATGGAAAGACGATCTGCATAGTCTTTGGCTGAACGTAAAAGCAGCCGCTGCGAAATAGACTCAACGGGAAATTGCCTTTCGAGCAGCTCGATAAACAGGGCTAGCACGCGCGCGCCACTATCCATCTTTGGACTGCTCCACGCTGCAGGTTGCAATTTCTGCCCATAATGCAGCAGCTCATTGACGTAGTTGCGGAGCAAATCGTATTTGTAGAGATAATCACCATTTATCTCCTTTTTTATCTTGCTAAACAACAGCGCTACTTCCTCTGCTTCCTCATCCGACAATTCAAATATAGGATAGCCGCCAGGCTGCAAGAGCGGAAGCTTTTCAAGATCCAGGCCCGATTTGCTCTTCTGCATAAAATCGGCGGTGAACACACAAAAACTGCCGCCCTGCTCTTCCTCTTCCGGAATCCATCGGTACGGAATCTTCGGTGTGGCAAACAGCAAACCATTGCGTTTTACCTCCACCACACGGTCGGCATACTCTGCCCTATTTTTTCCGCGAATAAGGCTGATCTTAAAATAGGTGCGTCGGTTGTAGGGCATGGTTTTGTTGCGCTTGGCATCCTGTATCGTTTGAAAAATATCGAAAACGTTGAAATGTCCGATATCTTTTTGTATCCCAGGGGGCAACAGTTCATCCACCTCTTTTTTCAGAAAAGACGAGGCTTCCCTGTAAAAATCGTCCATACTGGTAACTTGAGGTTCATTCATCATCCGAATTGTAAAATTCAAATATAGCCATTACTCCAGCAAAATGATCAAAAGCGGAACAGAAATGGTATCAACTTGCCAAACATATCACATGGACACAATAATTCCATACTTTTGGCACCTTCCTTGTAAGCCATGGGCATTATCCTTCTTTTTACGAGACGACATACGGAAGATCACCGAAAGAACGTTTTTACTATATGACAGAAAAAACCGCATTCATGCAGGCCCTGGATCAGCGAGACTTCGAAACGGCCACTCAATTATTGGACAATGGCGAGGGCATTCCTCCCAACTTAGATATTTACGCCCTAGGTCGTATTTTCGATCAGCTGATACGCCATAAGCAGTATGATCTACTGCTCGCGCTTTCAAAGAAAGGCTTTGTCCCCAATGATATTTACGAATTTGATCGCTTTTCCCACAGCATTTACGCAGACATCTTTCGCGTTAACGAACCCGATGAAGCCCTGCTTTCCATGTTAAGCCAATTGCTTTCTGCCGCCGACAATGTGCAAGATGAAGTAGAAGGCGAAACCCTACTAAGCTACGCGATCCACCAAGGTGCACATCCCGAGGTGATCAAAACGCTGATCGATGCCGGCCTAGACGTCGGGATACGCAATAACTCGGATGAAACGCTTATCCACAAGCTCACACGCTATAGCAGAACAGCTGTCGAACGGCAATTGGATTATTTAGACCTACTGATAGCCGAAGGTATCGATGTCAACGCGACAAATGTGGTTAAAAAGACAGCCCTACATATGGCCATCGAAAACAATAAACCCCAATTGCTCGATCGATTGCTGCAAGAAGGCGCCAATCCCAACGAGCAGGATGCCGAGGGCAACTCGGCGTACTTTTACGCCATCGCCCACAAGCTGGACCTGAATCTCTACCGACAGCTGGCTGCCTATGAACCTATGGATTTTGAGCAGCGCAATAAGGAGGGCGTCGGTGCCTTTCATGAATACCTACGCATGCTTACCGCCAGCTACGAGACAAACCCGGAGCTACTCGTACAACTCTTGGCCGATGGTGCCGACCTCAACAGCAAAAGTCCCTATTACAGTGTTCCAAAGTCAGGTTGGCAATGGGTTGTCGTTAAAGATCCCGTAGTACTGGAAGAAGCATTGAAAGCCTGTGCTCACGATGTTAATGAAATGGACGAACAGGGGAATACGCTCCTGCACTACGTCTGTGCAATAGACTGCAACTATGACCAAAACGTGGCTAAAAACATCTATCGAAAAGTGAAAACCCTACTGAACCACGGCGCCGATCCGGCACTAATCAACAACAAAGAGGAAAGTGCACTCCAACTCGCTTCGAACGACAACCTCAAAGTGAAAACCGTAGAACTATTGCTCACTCACCAACAACGAAATTAATAGGATGTCGATGTCATTTATTATTGCCTGTGAAAACGGCAAACGAAAAATAGCGGAACTGCTACTGCAAAATAACGAGGTTGATGTACAGTACGCAGACGAAAAAGGACGAACAGCATTACACTATGCTGCTCATAGAGGATATCTCGATTTAGTGAAAACCTTAGTAAACGCTGGTGCTGCGTTGAACTATGAAGATCATCAAGGCGAGACAGCGCTCTATTTTGCCGCTCTGCAAAAGCAAAAACAAACTTTCCTTTTCCTATTGGAGCAAGGTGCAAACGCCAGCATCAACGATCTACAGGGAAACAGCTTGCTGCATGTGATGGCACGAACTGGCCAACTTGAACTGCTGCAACCTTTAATCGATGCGGGTATAGATGTCAATGGTGAGAACAACCAAGCGCAAACAGCATTACTGCTTGCTGCATCATCACGCCACACGGCCTTGGCGCGCAAGCTTTTAGAGTTCGGAGCTACGGTAGACCATACCGATAAACAGGGAAATACCGCCTTGTTACTTGCCGTAGCTAGCAAAAACGCCATCTTAAGCGATCTTCTCTTGGAATATGGCGCATCGATAGACCACGGTAACCACCAAGAGGAACGTCCCCTTCTAATAGCCTGCTATCAAGGAAACAAACCCTTAATCTTTAAGCTGATCGAACAGGGTGCCGACATTTATGGCACCAACAAGGATGGACTATCCCCGATTTGGTATGCCTGCGCGCACAATCAGAAGGATGTGATGCAACTTCTTTTAGAAAAAGGGCTTGACGTTAACTACAGCCGTCCCGTGACCGGCAATGAGCAATACCTCTATGGCTACCTCGACTGGGTAGAGACCAATAGCAACTTGAGCATCGATGCACAGCTCAATCTGCATCCGCAGCAAACTCATGGCGGGGAAAGCTTACTGCATTTGGCCGTCAAAAACGCCCATATGAGTATGGTCCAATTGCTGCTACAGCGCGGTGCTGCGATCAATATACAGGACGAGTCGGGCAATACCGCCCTGCATTACGCTGCCGCCAACGGAAAAAAAGATATCGTTCGCTATCTCTTGGAGCAGCAGGCGGATCCGCACATCGTTAATGTAAAAGAACAAAAAGCGATAGACTACGCAAATAGCAAAGGATTCACTGAAATTACTGCGCTGCTTATCCAACATGGATCCACTGCTGGCAAAGCGAAGGTCGCAAATGCGGTCCAAGCCACAGCACCTAGCAGTAGCATTGACAAGAAAAAAGCATTGCTCGATCTCAAAGAACTGTTGGACGCCGGCATCTTGACACAAGCGGAGTTTGACCAGGAAAAAAACAAGGTATTGAGCGCGTCCTGATCATGTTAGGCTAGGCAGGTATCTACCTATAGACTTGGAAACAAATACTTTTTCGGAGTTAATGGTTTTCTATTTTAGGATTCATAATTAGGTTAACAATAAGGCTTGTAAAAACCCGGGGTTCCAACCTCGGTTTTTTTATGTTTAGCTCCTTTCGCAGCAGCTTGTAAAAAAAAATAAAAATAAATTTGCACTTAGTGTATAAAATACACTATATTTGTACCATCATAATTTAGGTTTATAATTGGTTAGCTAAAGGTTTTCATTCTCCCCGTTTGAAAACCTTTTTTTATGCTTTTTTATAGGTGGTAAACAGCTAAGCGAATTGATCAATTGCTGATGCGAGTTTTTTATCTTTATCCGTAACACTGTCGTCCGCATCGTGCGTTGTCAGCCAAATTTCAACCTGGTTATAGCTGTTTTTAAATGTAGGATGATGCTGGTGCTGTTCGGCGAGCATGGCCACGCGGGTCATAAAAGCAAATGCTTCTCCAAAATCTTTGAATGAAAACCGACGATAGAGTGTATTATTATCTTCTTTCCACATGATATTTTATTTTTATTAATCATTAAATATTATATATATTGCTGAACGAATTAAGCACAAGATCGTTCAATACAGGATCACCTGTAATTGAAAATCTACATATTACAAGTTTGATTTGTAGCCAACTAAAAAAACGTATACTTTAGCAGTATCAATTACAAACCTACAGAGCTAATACATCCGTCAGGTAAATTTTGATACAAAAAAGTTTAAGACATAGTTTTTTATAACATTATAAACTGCACACGATGGAAAAGAAATTAGTACAAAAATTCGTGAAATTATTCGCTTTTTTTTATGCGGGACTCAATTTAATGGGGCTTGGCTTAGAATCTAGGTTTAGTAGCAGTTTGTTTAATTATTCGTCTATTTTCTTCGGCTTATCACTCATCCTTTTGGTGATGGCCTACTGTGTCACCAAATGTGTTATTACTTACATGATGTTGACCAGTAAGCAGGGGTAGATAATCCGCTAATGCTTTGAAAATCAAGATCGATCATTGCATTTCGGATTTTAACTCCTAATTTCACGAGTTGTATCATTTCTATAGTAATTTACATGGAATCGTTTTTATTTCTTGGAAAGAAAAACTTAAAATAATACCTTTGGTTTATCGGCGATAATTCGTTAACCCGAAATGACTATGCAACAAGCTATAGCTATGGCCATTGCGGAAAAGTTTAAGAAACATAGAGCTATTTAAATTGAAGAAGAGGGTAATACAGCGCGTCTTATTGTTGATCGCATTTTTCTATGGTGGAATGCACTTTACCCTCATTGGCCTAGCTGCAAAGCTGAAAAACAACACATTAAACTATCTTGCCATCGGCTTAGGGGTTTCGCTAATCTTAATTTCTACAGGATATTTTGCTGTTAAATGTGTCCTTAAATATAGAAGCTTGACCGCCAAACGAAGAGAAAGAAGCGAATCCTAATCGCCAATGAGATGCCCGTAAGGTTTCAAGCCATCAATATTGTCAAAAATCACTTTGAAGATTCCTAGCAGGGGAATAAATAGAATCATTCCTGCAGCCCCCCATAGCATCCCCCCCAGCAACAATACCATAATGGTAAACAAAGGACCGATCTTAACCTGTCCGCCTGTTATTTTCGGCGTCAGCACATAGCTATCCAATTGCTGAACGGCGGTAAAGAACAGGGCTACCACAATTGGAATGGTCAGCGTATCTCCCGTAACCAATGTATACAGCACAACAATAGCCCCTCCTGCCACGGATCCTATATACGGAATAACGTTAATCAATGCGGCCAAAATAGCGAAAAACAGGGCATTTTTCACGCCGATAATAGTCAAGCCCGTGAAGTAGATAATCGATAGAATAGCCACAACGACAAAAATTCCACCAACGTAAAGACTGGATACTTTCGTAATTTTTTCGACAATACTTCGTGCATGTCCAATCTCACTGTGTCCAGCATGGCGGCTTACCAGCTCAAAAACGAAGTGCTTTATACGAGCTCTATAGATCAACATCAAAATCGTATAAATGGTAATGATCAACAGGCTACCCAAAACCGACACCAAAGAAAAAATTGCTCCCCCAACCACTTTGCCTGCCGAGCTTGACCACTCCGCGGCCTGCTTTTGCAAGTATTCTTTTTGCTTTACCTTCGAAACATCAAAGTGTTTCGCCACATAATCGTAGCCACTGTCCAACATTTCACTCAGCCTATCCCCAATCAGTACCAAATCGCTGGCCAAGCCGACCAGCTCATTCACCAAGACATAAAGCACCCCCATGATCAACAACAGCGTGAACAAAACCACCAACACGGCCGCCCATCCGCGTTTAACGCGCCAAGTTTCCAGCTTATTGCAGATAGGAACAAGCAACATGGCAAAAAGTGCACTCGTTAACAGGGGGATTAAAAAAGCTTTGGCAAAGTGTAAAATAGCGAAGAGCAGCACCAAGAATATCAGTACCTGGTTGAAACTTCCTAATACCGTAAGTTTTCTGATGCGCTCTTTCATAGTTTGTTGAATTTAGTCAACCAATAAACAACGATGCCCTACATATTGTTTCCGAAAGCTAAATACACCAACCTTTGGATTGCTGCTGCGACGTCCAAGTGTGACCATAATTTTTTCTCTGACTCAGCAGTTGTCCATGTCTACTACATTCAACCTTCCTTTATCAAGAACCAAGATCTGATTGGCCGGAAATAACAAACGATTGGATGGCCTAAGAAAAAATAAATTGCCCCACATCTTCGGCAATCAAAGAAGGCACGATCGTGGCAGGTTTTTTGACAGACTATCGGCATTTGCAAACATCTATACAATACCGTATTTTGCAACACTACAGACCGTACGCTACATTGGCTTATGGATATATTTTATTATGGCAACTCAAAAAGATTTAAAAATTGCAATATTGATCGATGCGGACAACGTATCGTCCAAGAAAGTAGAGGAAATAATGAATGAGGTCAACCGTTACGGTATCCCGACGATCAAGCGTATCTACGGAGACTGGACAAGACCCTACGTGGAAAACTGGAAAAACAGTTTACTTATCCATGCCATCACCCCTATTCAGCAGTACAGTTACACACAAGGAAAAAACTCGACCGATTCAGCGCTCATCATTGACGCTATGGACATTCTACATTCTGACCGGGTCGATGGGTTCTGTATTGTTTCCAGCGACAGCGATTTTACGCGCCTCGCTACGCGGCTGCGTGAGTCCGGTAAACTGGTGATCGGTATTGGTGAACGTAAAACACCTAAACCTTTTATCGCTTCCTGCGACAAGTTTATTTACGTAGAAATCCTAGAAAAGGTAGCGCCAGCAAAGAAAACACCGAAGAAAAACAACCAGCCGGCAGCCAAGCCAGTGGTTGTCGAAGCGCCAGCTGCAGAGGTCGTCGCGGTGGACACCGCTACCGCTGAAGTTGCTGCGCCTGAGGAGCCGCGCATCACCGAACTGGATGAAGATACCTTGCTGATGCTGAAGGATGCCGTTGATGATACGGCCGACGAAAATGGATGGGCCTTTCTCGGCGAAATAGGAAGCCTTATCATCAAGCGTAAGCCCGATTTTGATGCTCGAAATTATGGATTCGAAAAGGTATCGCATCTATTCAAATCAAGGAAAGAAGATTTTGAAATCGATGAACGATCCAACGAAAAGTCGAGAAACAGGCTTTATTATATCCGGAATATCATCAATAAGCCCAGTCCGGTATCGGCTCCGCCGGTAGCGCCCCTTAGCAACGACGCGGTTTCTGAATCGGCTATATTGCCATCTCAAGGCAACAAAATAACAGCCGATGACGTCAAGAAAAATCAGATACGCATTACCAAAGATTTTAAGTCGCTCTTCCCCAACCGCACCAAGAAAGTCAAAGTCGTTATCATCAACGAATTTGAGTGCAGGTTCTCTTATCGCGGCGATCGCTCTCATGTGCTCAACTTGGGGAAAGTTGCCGCTGCAGAGCTTGAGCTTGCTGAAGGAGCCTCTTATCGGTTGACCAAGCTCGATGAGCTTCTGTATAAACTAGAGAAGGTCGAGACGGCGAGCGCCTAGATTTTCAAAAAACGAAGAATTCCATCCTGCAGGCTGCTGAAAATCAAGTGCAAACTTCGTTTATCCAGCAGCCTGTATTACTTATTCTTCCCGGCCTACTACCAAACTAATTCACATAAGCATAACAATGCCTTAACAAACTTGTGCAAACAAAGCATTTAACTTTGCGGCACACATGGAATATGTAAAAGCGATAAAGGCCGATAATCAGAAGATTTTCAATCTTGTCTATGATGAATATCATAGTCAGATTTACGGTTTCATCCTGCAGCGCACACAGTCCACCTATATTGCGGAGGAAGTTACACAGCTGACCTTCATTAAATTATGGAAGCAAAGACATATTCTCAGCGAACAGCTAGCCATCAACATTCAGCTGTTTGGCATGGCTAGACAAGTGATGATCGATCTCCTGCGTAAAGAAGCCACCCGATTCAAATATGAAGGCGATTCCGCGGTAACGCCTTTTACCGATAGCTTGATCGATGCCATAGAAAGCAAAGATCTTCTGCAGCTGATGGAACATGATATACAGAACATGCCAAAAATGAGAAGACTTGTTTTTGAACTCAGCAGAAAACAGGGACTATCGCACAAAGAGATCGCACACCTATTCTCCATCTCTCCCAAAACCGTCGAGCAGCATATCGGCAAAGCACTCCTGCAACTCAAACAGCATCTGTACTCGATTATGTTGTAAATAGTGACAGGGTGATAAGTTGATGACCTTAAATCGTTAATCACTATTCGTCACCTTGTCACTTCACCACTATTCGTCACCTTGTCACTTCACCACTATCCATCACCTTGTCACCTCATCACTATTCGCCATATTAAATAATTGTTAAGCAACTGGGGATACCCTTTCGAGCCGCGTAATATCAATATGAAGTTCGGAAAAAACAGGCGAAAAGGCGAGCAAGACGCATTCGACAAGAAACAGCAGGCGCGAAAAAAAATATTAGAGAATCCCACCATCATTGAAGATATCTTCAATGACCAAGACTGGCAGTCATTTGACCAGCAAACTACGGAACATGAAGTTCCTTCTGCGAAAATGCAGACTGCTATCGAAAAGGATATACATGCATCAAGCGAGCAAGAAAGTCGCAAGGAGCGGAAACAAGTAAGAACTAGGCGTTTAATAGCATATGCGGCCGCGGCATCCATACTCTTGCTGATGACCTTTAACCTCTGGCGCTGGAACGGCGAAGAACAATCGGCCATGCAAAGCAGTCGTGTCGAGCAGAAGCAAGTTCCGCCAGTTGATAGCGGCTGGGTAGTTTTAGCCAACAACGAAAGTAGCGACAGCGCGGTGGTGCTTCCGGATCAATCCAAGGTGAAACTATTTGCCCACAGTAGCATCCGTTACCGTCGACATTTTACGGCATACAGCCGCGAGATACAGCTTGATGGTAAAGCCTACTTCGCCGTAGCTAAAGATCCTTCACGCCCATTCAGTGTCTATGCCAACGCCACGAAGACTACTGCACTAGGGACTTCCTTCACCATCGACTCCCGATCAAACGATCGGCAAACGACCATCAAGCTACACAGTGGGAAGGTGCTTGTTGCATCCACAGCTACAAAGCCGGCCTTCGCTAATATCTTTTTGGACAATATCGGTGAACATCTCCTATTCGATGCAAGCATGCGTTTAGTTGCACACAGCGGTAAGAAGGAAATGGAGCCGAAGCCAACAACACCTGCAGCACCGATGGCACAAAACAGCTCACGCCTCCAACTGGAGAACATTCCGCTGAACGATGTCTTCGCCGCCTTGGAAAAAGCCTATAACATCTCCATCAAAATCAACAACCAAAGCATAGAAAAAATCCAGTACACGGGCACGATCGAGCCGGTACGCGAGCAGGTACAGAATGTACTAGCAGTCATCTGTCTGATCAACGATCTACGCTACGAGGTAGATGCCAATGGGCAATACCAAATTTACAAACAAGAGCAAAACAGTACACACAATACACACGAAAACCTATAAGTAAAACAACCCATGTTTAACAAACCGTCTCAATTAAGAAAAAGCGTACTTTTCTTCGCTTTGCTCACGGCCGGCCTCTCGCAAGCGCAGGCACAACAGGAGCAAGTAAAAGGCGCCACGCAAAATGAATCCGGCGAATTTTTGTCGGGCGTAAGTATCAAGGCCGTGCATGGCGCTACAGGCAAAAGCTTCGCCACCAGCTCCAGCGACAAAGGGCTCTTCTCCTTCAGCAATTTACCCGAAGGTGGGCCCTACCAGTTTATCTTTAGCTATGTGGGCTTTCAACCCGACACGCTCGCTGGCTACAATGTGCAAGCGGGCAAACCACTAGCTTTAAGTGTTAAACTATTGCCCCTGAGCACCGCCCTCGAAGAGGTTGTCATTGGTTATGGGCGTATCGCAAGAAAAGATGTAACCAGTTCGATCACAACGGTGAAAGCAGAGGACATGAACGTAGGGGTATTATCTTCCCCTGCCCAAATGTTGCAAGGCAAAGTCCCAGGATTGACCATTTCGACCAATAATAGCAACCCAAATGCACGACCATCCGTCAGCCTTCGAGGAGCATCGACACTCCGCTCTGGAGAAGCTATGGAACCCTACTACGTTATTGATGGCGTTCCAGGAGCATCACTTACCTTGGTAGCACCAGATGACATCGAGAGCATTGACATACTTCGTGATGCATCGGCCACAGCGATCTACGGATCAAAAGCAGCCAATGGTGTCATCATCGTCACCACGAAACGCGGTAAGGCTGGGCAATCTTCTATTTCTTACAATGGCTATTTAGCATTGGACAACGTAGCCAAGCGCTACCAAATGATGAATGGCGAACAATACCGCAATTTCATCGATCAAAACGGTTTTTCTATGGAACCGACAGATGATCTAGGAGCAGACACAGACTGGCAAAAGGAAGTAGAACGGCGGGGAATATCCACGAACCATAACGTGTCGCTGATCGGAGGAACAGAAAAGACGCAATACAGTGCAAGTTTAAATACATTGCAAAACAATGGTGTGATCAAAGGCACCGACATGGGACGCCAAATCGGACGTGGTTTTGTACAAACAAAAGCATTGGAGGACAAGCTCACCGCTTCGTTCAATGTTAATACCAGCATAACCAAGCAAAATGATGTATTGGCCTTAGGCGATGGGCTCAGTGTATATGATGCGATGTACTATTACCTACCGGTTTCCCCTATTCGGCAAGAAGATGGCAGTTGGTTCGAAAAAACAGATCGTTCGCAATACGTCAATCCGGTATCTTTGATTGAAGAAAACACAAACTTTTCGAAAACCAAAGTCATCCAAGCACACGCAAAAGTTGGCTACGAGATTCTGCCGAGCTTAACCTACAATATCGATCTGTCCTTACAAAATAGACAGTATAACAATGCGCAGTACTACACGAGCCTTTCCATGGCAGCACGAAATCAAAACGGTAAATCCATTCGTGCATCGGTAGAAGACGAACGCAAGGTTATGGAGATGAACCTCAGCTACGACAAGACCTTTTTTGGAAGACATAAAGTGTCTGCTCTAGCTGGCTATTCATGGGAAGAAAACAATAATAACGACGGCTTTCAGCTGACTACTTCAGATTACTACGATGATGGGCTAAGCTACTACAATCCCGGAATGGCCAATGTCGTTGATCTTCTCGGCTTCGGCAATTATTACCTTTCCACGTTAAGGATGATATCCGTATACGGACGCCTAAATTATGCTTATGATAGTAAGTACCTCTTCCAAGCTACGGTAAGGCGTGATGGATCATCCGCCTTTGGCGCAAATAACCGATGGGCAACATTCCCATCAGTATCTGCTGCCTGGCGTTTATCGGAAGAAGCATTCGTCCGTGATTTAGGTTTATTTGACGACCTTAAGTTGCGCGCCGGCTACGGCGTCAGTGGAAACTCATTGGGATTTGATGTGTTTACGTCACGCCAAGTATACGGCGCCACGTCTAGTTTCTATACCGATGCTTTTGGCAACGACCTCCGTACCTTAGCTGCACTTCGCAATTCGAATCCGGACTTACGCTGGGAACGGACAGGTATGTTGAACTTAGGTATTGACTTTGCCCTCCTCAACAATCGATTAAGCGGTACAGTAGAGTTTTACGACAAGAATACCACTGACCTGATTTACGACTATGCCGTTTCCACAACGAAATATCTCTACGGCTCCTTGACGGCCAACGTCGGCGAGATCAACAATAAAGGGGTCGAGCTTACCTTAAACGTCGTACCGGTTAAATCCGAGCATTTTGAATGGACTAGCGGAATCGTCGCTTCGCACAACAAAAATGTAGTTACCCGCATTACCAACCAAGAATTTTCTACCGGATACGTTGACCTTGCCGATCTCGGTGGCGCTGGACAAAGCAATGCTTTTCAACAGCGATTGATGGAAGGAGCTCCTATTGGGCAATTCTATACATGGGAATGGGCCGGATACAATGAAAATGGCGTATCAACCTTCTTTGTTCGCGATGCACAAACAGGACAACGTACAGGTGAAACCACCATCACGCCGGTCAACAAGGACAGAACAGTGACGGGAAGTGCACAGCCAAAGTTTACTTTGGGATGGAACAACAATCTCCGTTACAAAAACTTTGCATTGACGGCCATGTTTCAAGGTGTATTCGGACATCAGGTCATGAATGCCACTCGGGCAAGACATTCCAACGTTGTGGGTAATGCAGGACAAAAGAACTTATTGGCAAGTGTTGTCGATACCGAAAGAGCAACAGATATCAATGCTCACTATTTATCTGATCGCTATCTTGAAAGTGGTGACTATCTACGTCTGGCCAACTTAAGTCTCTCCTACAATTTCCGCAATCTCGGCAAGCAATTTAAAAACGTCAGACTGTATGCAACGATGAACAACGTCTTCGTACTGACGAACTACAAAGGAATCGACCCCGAGGTCGATCTAGGTGGCTTAACGCCAGGGGTTGATAACCGTCAAACCTACCCACGCACGAGAACTGTCATGTTCGGATTAAATTTCAACTTATAAAAATTGCTAAAAACTCATGAAATCAACAATATTTCTTCGACTACTCGCTGCGTCCATTTTGGCTAGTACAGTCGCTTCATGTACCGACTTGGACGTGGATATCAAGTCACAATACACCGAATTCCCAAACACCGAACGAGCAGCTGAGGCTATTTCTGCTGATGTATATGCAGCATATCGGGGGGCAATAGGCTACAACCATTGGATGGTACAAACATTATCTTCTGACGAAGCCGTCAGCCTAGCCCTTGGCACAGACTATTACGACGGCGGCCGGTTCCGTGAACTACATGTGCACAACTGGACGCCAGACAACGCTATTTTACCGGGCATGTGGAACGCCGCCATGACGGGCATAAACCTTTCAAACAATGTATTGACCATTTTTGGCGATGAAGAGAGCGAGAAATCAGCTCCGATGCGTGCCATGCGCGCCTACTTTTACTTTATATTAATGGATAATTTTGGTGCGGCTCCGCTTATTACGGGCAAGGTAGATCGTATACCGAACAGAACGTCGAGGTCGGAAATCTGCAGCTTCATTGAATCAGAGCTTCTAGCCGTTAGAGAGCGTCTTCCTGCAGAGGTATCAACAGCAACATATGGTAAGGCCACACGCTTTATGGCCGATGCATTACTGGCAAAGCTCTATCTGAATTGGTCTGTTTACAACACAGAAGATGTAGCTAGCTATACGCCCTCAATGACTAACGAAAAATTGAATCAAGTGATTGCGATGTGTGATGATGTGATCGCGTCTGGACAGTTCAATCTAACAAGTCATAAATTTTTAGAGAAATTCCGTCCAGATAATGGTCCACAAATTAAGGATTTCATTTTTGCTATGCCATTTGACCGCGAAAAGCAACAGGGAATGACTTACGCCCGGTATTGGATACACCGCAGCGGGCAAAATCAATTTGCAGCACTGCCACAAAGTGTGGGCGGAACCTTGCGCGTGTTACCCGCATTTCTAGCCAAGTTCAACCTTGCTGGAGACGAGCGCAATAATGCCTACATGGGTGGACTGCAATATTATTGGGCGGACTATGCTCCGGATCTAAGTCGCCCTTTTCTTATCCGTACTTCTAAAAAAGGAATAGATCAGGACTATAATGGTAGTGATGCAGATGTTACTTTTAATTGGCAAATGGAAACAACCAAAGATATTACCCTACGGCCAGATGGGGCAGCAACACTCAATGCTGGGAACGATCAAAAAGGACGTTCTATGGGTTACCGCTCGGTAAAATTCTATATGGATGTTAATGTTACTGCGGCCAACCAACGTAGTCAAAGCAACGATGTACCTATTTTCAGATATGCAGATGTACTGCTGATGAAAGCGGAAGCCATCCTCCGCGGAGGAACAGCTAGTAATGGCGAAACTGCAAGATCACTCATCAATCAAATCCGCAGTTACGTGAATGCGCCTTTGTTAACAACAGAGCCGACACTTGCCGATCTTTTGGACGAGCGTGCCCGCGAATTTGCTGATGAATCTTGGCGCAGGAATGACTTAATTCGGTTTGGCAAGTTTGAAGAAGACTGGGGGTTTAAATCCCTCTATCCTGCAGGAACTTCCGAGCGCTTCCGTAGAATCTTCCCTATCCCTCGAGATGTGATGAATGTCAACACGAACTGGACTCAAAACAGAGGCTACTAAAGTATCAGCAGCACATGAAAAGAAGAGATTTTATGAAAAGCACCCTAGGCACAGCCTTGGGTGCTGGTTTATCCGCTGTACCAATAGCTCTCACAGCATCCTCGCGGCCAACGATGATCGAAAGTGAAGATCTGAACAGCCGAGCGTCCCTACAAGATGAATATGACCTACATTTTGTCGCCATTGGCGATTGGGGACGCAATGGTGCCGACCACCAAGTGCAGGTGGCCCAACAAATGGGTAAATGGACGGCAAACCATCCCAATGATTTTATCATATCCACCGGCGACAACTTTTACCCATCAGGGGTGATTAGCGAGCACGATCCACTTTGGCACTATTCCTTTGAAAACGTTTATACCGACTTTTCCTTGCAATGGGACTGGTATCCGATCCTCGGCAACCACGACTATAAATCAGACCCCGATGCGCAAGTGCGCTATAGTGCCATCAGTCGTCGTTGGAAAATGCCTGCGCGCTACTATAGCAAAACCTTTAAACTGAAAGATCAAGGCGAAGTGTTGATGGCCTTTATCGACACCAATCCCCTTATTCCCGAATTTTACAAAAACAGCGAGTACGGCCCTCATGTGGCGGGACAACAGCCCGAGAAACAACTAGCCTGGCTCGACAAGCTTTTGGCCGAGTCTAGTGCGCAATGGAAAATTGTGGTAGGCCACCACCCGATCTATACGGCAGGACCGCGTACGGAGAACTATGATACCCTTGCTGTACGGAAAGTGTTAGAGCCTATTTTGCAGAAACACGAAATCCCGGTTTACCTTTCCGGCCACGAGCATTCCATGCAGCATCTGAAGGTTAGCGACAAGCCTTTTCAACAGTTTATCTCTGGCTGTGGCTCGGAGGTGACACCTGTCAAAAAAGGTTTGGCCTACAGCCGCTTTGAGGCATCTACCTATGGCTTTATGTACTTTGCCATCAACAAGTCGCAGCTTAGCGTGCAGTGTATAGACCATGAAGGAACGGTCGTCTACCAAACAATTGTTCCAAAAAAATAAGGCTTAAAAAGCCTAAACAACAAAAGGACATCGATGCGGATGTCCTTTTGTTGTTTATTAATAAAATGGAATCACAAGGAAAAGTCAGTTCTTTGGCTAATCGAGGTCGTCAGAGGATAATGCCATTGATTCGGCAACCATTTTTAAAATCTCATTTCTCTTTTTTAAGAATGTTGTCATATAGCTGCGTAAAAACAACAGCTCGACACAACGCCCTAAGTAACCGAAAGGAGCTTCGAAGGAAAATATATCATACATCCAAGTGCCGTTATCAACGTCTGAAAAAAGGTGCTGATGCTGCATGGACTTAAATGGCCCCTTGAGCATCACATCGGTAAACCGCAGCGGCCTTTCCATCTCCGTTATCTGAACGGTGAGCCGGTGAAACAGGCCAAAATGCTTAGCTCGCCAAGTAACCGTCTCACCAAGGGCAAGCAACCCTTCGGTTTTTCCAGCAACAGCGGTCTCGTTCGTCTCCGCAGCAGACTGCTGATGCAAATCGATATCACGAGAAAGGTCGAACACTAGTTCTGCCTTTGCCTTTATAAACGTTTGCAGGCGGATAATCTGCATTTATCCTTTCGCTAGTAGTTTCTGAATTAAAGATTCCATGGCCTCTGGCTTGCTGATCGGCGCAAAGCGTTTTACAGGTCGCCCCTGCCTATCGACGACAAATTTCGTAAAATTCCACTTGATGCGGCGTCCAAACAGGCCGCCCAATTCCTTTTTTAAATAGGCAAAGATTGGATGGGTATGAGTACCATTCACGTCGCACTTCTCCGTTAGCTGAAAGGTAACGCCATGGTTCACCTTACAGAACTGCTCCATGTCTTCATTCCGCTCTGGCTCTTGCCCCGCGAACTGGTCGCAGGGAAAGCCCAAAATAACCAACCCCTGATCCTTATACTGCTGATGAAGCCGCTCAAGCCCATCAAACTGCGGCGCAAGTCCACAACGTGTAGCCGTGTTGACCACAAGCAGCACCTTGCCCTTGAAATCAATCATGGAAAGCTCCTTCCCTGCAGGAGTGCGGGCAGACAAATCGTAAAATGGAGATGTTTCGGATGTACTCATAGCTTTTTGCGTTTAAACAAATATACGATGATTGTATTTTCTGAAGAAATTTTCAATACTATAGACAAAGTTTGAAACCGCCATTTTTAAACGTACCATTTGAATGTAGAAAAAGCTCAAAGCTTTTATCGTGGTAACTTCTCCGGTCTATGCATTCGGTATTTGGTTGCAGTTATAGCATGGAGGAAAGCTTCTAAGTCTTGGATTTCTGCTTTACTGAGATTTAACTTACGCATAAGCGGGTCGGTAACTGGATACAACGGATCAGCAGCCTTTTGCTCGGGCGTCGCCGAATTCATCTGCATACCGCTGTTATACATATTTAGCAGTCCTGTCATATTCCAAAAGAGGCCATTATGCATCCAGGGATCTGTGTTCATAACGTCGCGCAGAGAGGGTGTGCGAAACTTGCCGACATCTACGGGATTCTTGGTGTACTCATAACGTCCTAAATCCTGATATTTCCTTTTGTAGTAAGTTAATCCAATATTGTGAAATTCATCGTCAGTAAAAAATTTACCATTGTGGCAGTTCATACAACGCGCTTTGGTACGAAACAGGTGCATACCACGTAGCTCTGGATCGGAAAGACTACTGTAGTTCCCATCCAAAAATTCATCGAATCGACTACGCCGACTTTTTAGCGTACGCTGGAATGCTCCCAAAGCCTGCATGATTTCGGGCATAGAAAAGTCAGGATCCCCATACGCTTTTTCGAAAAGCTCACGGTAGCCCGGCATAGCCTTCAATTTGGGAACAAGGGCAGTGAGCTTCATGTTCATTTCATGATGTGCTTCAATAGGCGATAAAGCCTGCTGTTCCAAGGAAGTTGCTCGGCCGTCCCAAAACAGTGTGGTTTTAGCATACACGTTCAACAGGGATGGTGTATTGCGCGTTCCTTCTAAATGATCGTTGCCCACGGGTACGGTCAGTTTATCGGCCCAAGATGTTTGTGGATTATGGCATGAGCTGCAAGATATTTGATTCGACCCTGACAAAATTGGGTCAAAGAAAAGATATTTACCCAATACCACTTGCGGCGACTCCATTAGTTCGAAATAATTGCTATCTACTTTTGGCAGAGCACTGAATTCCTGCCAACGTACTCCGGAATCGATGTCGGGTTTCGGCCAAGCTGCTACCGGACGTTCGTACAGCGCTCTAAGTTGCTGATCTCGATTATAGAAAAAAGATGATAGCAGTATTACAAAAGCTATCAACAGTAAAACAACACATTTTCTCATCACTGAAGTCATTCAAAAAAACACTCACTTTATCGCTCTCTCCTCTCAAGCGAATAAAACTACAAATAAAAATTGACGCCAATCCGTAGGCGTAAGTTACCACCCGTATAACGCACGGTATTACCATAAAGCTCGCCTTTGAAGCCAAAAGGTTTGGTAAAATCACCCAAGGCAAAAAATCCTACAGGTGTATTTTTCCAAAGAGACCTCGTTAAGAATGTAATTCGAGACTGTAAACTTACCGATTTCACAGCATAGTAATAGAACTCAGGGTAAGCAATTCCCGTTGAAAAACGATTGACCTGTGTCACAGGGATATCCAGGATATTTCGTAATGGAATACGTATGGCGGGTGTAACCTGCCACCGAACACTTTTTTGGTTTCTCCATCGTCTTGCAATAGAAATAGGCAAGGCAATATCAAGCCCTGCTCTATCCGCATAGTGGCTGGAAGCTGCATCATCACGCTCATCGTAAGCCATTTTTAAATCTACCCCAAATTCTTTGGGCCACGTTGACGCTTGTTGTACCGTTTTGGATAGCGACAGACTCCCCTCCCATTGTGTTAGAAAATAATTCTGTCCATTGTAATACGCACCATCCACGCCTGAGCGATGTACCAAGCCCAACCGCAAGCTGCCCGCATTATCGCCTAGTTGCGAAAGCAGAAAATCCATATGAAAAGTCTCGAGATCAAACGTTTGCACTACGAAGTAATTGTCCAGATGCCTAGAATCATGCGTACTTTCAATGTTTCTTAGCATATATCCCATATTCCACCACAGTTCATAACGATCAAGGCGAATCGCTCCCTCCGACTGCAGTCCCAGGTATCGATCATATTGCCGTAGTGGAATAGAGTCTTGTGCATCGATTGATCCATAACCGTAATTATTGACATAATGATACTCAGGATACTGATCGCCGGAGTTGTATGGATCATGTTTATAGGATATATCGGTTTGCGCAGTTCCTTTCCCGTAAACAGGCTGCAAGGAAATTTTGCCTATATGTAGATTGTAGCTAAGACTTGGCTTAAACAACCAAGCCATGCTGTAGAAATCCATCCGCGGATCTATTGATCGTGTAGCCCAATGGTGCGTATAATCTAATCCAGCGTCGACGCGCCAATCTTGGCTCAACTCATGACCAATGTGCGCATTTGCTCGATAAGTTTGTCGTTCAAATTGACCTGCCTTTTGGACGAAGTAGTACGTGGGCAAGCTATTATCTTCAAGCCCAGAAAGGCTATAGGACAAGCTATCTTGCCAAACCTTATGGTAACTGAAAATACCCGAAACTACCGTCTTGCCACCGAGGTAACTGATCCCTCGAGCATCCATACCCACCGTATTGGTATGTTGTGCCTGCTGTGCCGTCCGATAGTCGCGTTTTTCAGTGTCAAAGAAAAGACTAGCTGTCCCAATATTGCTTCGCGCACTGTCAGACATTAGCGTAGTTGCGCGAAAGAGGAAGTCAAGCCTATGTTCTCCGTTTCGTGTAAAAAGTAAACTATCTGTTTTTGGGCTCTGCCCGTGCACATAGAATCCAGTAAATAACGTACAGATAAAGAATAGATACCGCATAAGGAATATGAAATGTCGAGCATAGTTCACGTTATCCATGCTCGACAATATTATTAATTAATAAAAGATGAAGCCGATTTGCTTGGATCAGCCTTCAATAGCACACCAAAATCCTCGCTAGAATTGTTGGTATCCTTCAAGATACGTCTTCCGTTGACCGTCTTTAATGTTTTGCGCACGATTGATTGGCTTGAATAACGACCGCCTGGGACATGAGTGCGTACGGCATCCAATACCGCAGGCAAGCGTTTGGGCACACGGGATCCATCAACTGGATTTTGAACTTCCACCGCATCTTCAATGTAGCTTACTGGAATTTGCTTAAACAGATTCGTTGTTGCCGTAATTTCGCGAACAGTAGGTATCGCGACGTTGGGTAAATCGTTAACACGTGCAGCACTAGCATTTGCCTTAAACAGGAAAAAAGCGTCTCTGCCATTTGCATCCAACACCATATCATTTCCAGACACAAAATAGATAACCTCTACATTGGGCACATTTGTATTATCAATATCGAACCTGTAAGGAGTCCCTCCGAGGTAGCTCGCCAAATACGTTTCGAAATCGGCTTTTGATAAATCTACCGTCAGTGTAGGATCAGTAATCGGCAAAGGCGAACCATCCGCCAATGGGTAACTAGCGGTATGATCTACTGCATTAGCTGCTATGATGATACTTGCACCTGGCTCAACAGGATATTTTCTCCCACTACCATCGCTAGGAATCATAAAGATACTATTGGCATAAATATAATCCGTATTAGCATTAAGGCCAGCCGATGTTGAAATATTGAGTGACTTACTCCAGTCGTACTGGAAGTTGGCCAACACATAATCGTTGCTGCTGTTATTGTTCTTACCTTCAGCCTGCCCAAAGTAGAGACTATCGGCATACATCACCGTGTTAGAATTATTATAGATTTCAAAGAATACGTCACGGAAGCTGGCTCCACGTGTGGTATTTGATCCGGCGTAGTAGATTTGCTTGAATAGCCAACCGCCTACACGACCGACGACTAAATCTATGGATTGATCGGTATCCTGCTGAAGGTTTAGTCCCTCCATCGAACCATTAAATGTCACATCTTCCTCCGTAACGATTCCTGTGATCTGCGTATAAGTTGCTGCGGGTACGAGCAAGGTCACCGTTAAGTCGTAGCTACCAGGAACTAAACTGGAAAATATTGCTCTTCCTTCGGTTTCGGCAACAGCTGTATAACTTGTTCCGCTGGCTTTATTTGTTATTTTGACGCTCGCATTATTGACAGGAAAAGAAAATTCCCCTTCCTTGGCATTCACGGTCAAATTAAACGATACAGGTTGTACACGATCGTCATCGGATTTCTGGCAAGATGCTAATAAAGCAACGACCATGGTCATCAATAATAAAAATTTGCTATTCATATATACTAAAATTTAATTGTTGTCCCTATTGTAATGCTTGGTTTCGTATTTGGATTAAATACCTGCTCCTGTCCATTGTTGAGTCTGACCAATCGGTAGGGACGCATATCGAAAAGGTTGTAGGATCGCATGTTAATCCTTATATTTTTACCTACTTCCTTTTCTAATCCCATATTGATTGTTCCGTACACAAATGGTACCCTTACGGTACGTGCGTCGCTAGAGAGGCGATTTAATCCTGCAAACGGTTCTGTCGAACGTTGTTCCGCAGCTAGCTCATGATAGTATACCTGGTCATCAATATAGGCTATAGGTATAGAACTGCTTACCGAACTCGATCTATCAAGAATATTTAGATCCAAGGAGAAATTTACAACGAAGCCTAGGCGTGGTATATGCGTAACCGTATTTAACTTGGTCATCAAGAAGGTGCCCGTCGTCTCCAACGGCTCATAGTATACGGTTTTGATGTAGCGATCCCCATCTACGTAAATACGGTCTTCCCTATTTACAGCTTGATTGGTTGCACTTTTATCGTACGTGTATGTAAATGAGGTATTCAATGAAAATGAGGTTTGTATCAAGGGGATACGAGGCGTACTGAGAAACCACTCCACGCCATAACTGTCCGACTGTAAACCATTCGTCATACTATAATCCCAAAAGCCTCCAACGGCAAGCGTTTCGCCAGAGGGAGCATACTCGTACTTATTTGTTTCCTCATTGAGCCAATAGTTCAATTTTGGCAACACGTAACGTCGAAAATTACTAAGCGCTGTGAAACCATCATAGTTCCGTTTAAAATAAGCATATATCGAGGAAGAAATCCATCTATCTTTCCTTGTCGCACCCAGCTCGATCTGTAGGGATTTAGCAGGTTTGAGAGCACTATTATCAACTATTATCTTATCGGTAAAGAGCACGTAGAGCGATGGATCAATAGAACCGGTTGTAGCCGTAATCAAATCGTAATCTATAAAAGTAGGCCCCGGATATAGGTCTGCCAATGACGGTGCTTTAGTGGCCACTCCCAATGCTCCTGTGAAAGTCCAACGCTCGTTCCATTTTAAGCGCGAATTGATTCTTGGTTGAATCGTTCCAAAACCATTTTGAAGATCAAAACGTAAGCCCAAATTGCTTGATAGTTCCCGAGATCCGATCATCCACTTAAACTGGTCTTCCATATAGATGCCCATATTTTGAGCTGCGGGAATATTTTCAAAAGAGTATGGTCGCAAATTTTGGTGATTAGTGCCTACAAACCGAGGTCGGTTCGGATCCGAAATGACACCGCGGCCTCCATTGTTCGATAGGCTGTAGTTTACGCCATAACTCAACGTATGCTGCACATTTGCCCAATTCCAAATGCCGTTACTGGAGATCGATAACGAAGCGGTACGCGGCTTGCCTAAGATATGTTCTTCCGTCATCACCGATTGATAGAGATAGACACCTTCATAAATTCCACTGGTATCCTTATTGGCAATTGGTAGTAGACCACGATTAATAGCGTAAGACGCATATGACTCCTGCTTTCCGAAAGACATTGCTGCGTTCACCTGAATACGTTGCATCAATTGCTTCTCGACGGCATAACTCCATCGGTTGCTGACCCCAATCTTAAAATTGCTGAAGCGCGAAGTACGTAAGGTTTCATCATCAGGGTCTTGTTTTTTGTCATCTTTGCGATGACTAAAGTCTAACGACAAGGTGTTTTTCATACGCTTTGTAGTTGTCGTCCACACAATCCCTTCACTAAAACGATTGAAGCTTTTGACCTTGTCCTTTGGATCTGCATTGCTATAGCCCCAACTTCCATTGAAATTAAGTGCCCCCCAATTTCCTGGAAGCTGAAAACCTTTTGCTATAGAGCTGTTTGTAGAACCACCGTTGATATTGAAGCTAACTATATAGGGACTCTTTCCTGCTTGTCTATCGATGATCACCGCGCCATTGGTCACCTCCCCATAACGAGCAGGCGCGATACCTTGTATTACTTCTATTTTCTCGATATTATTTACCGGAATGTCACGTAGGTCAATCCCTTGAAAAGGCGTATCATAGCTTTTAGTAGATTGGTTTCCAAAGTAACTGTCTCTATAACCATTCGAAGTAATTGTACTGCTAGGTATGCCCCCACGAGACAAACCACGCGTCTGCATATTCGCGTCATTGGATATACGTGTATCGTCGATGATGATCGCGATACCTCGCGAATTATTAAAATCGTGATTTCCACCAATCGTACCCCGAAATGTTAAGGTAGAAAGCGTATTGAGATCAAGTGGCGCTGTCTTTTTTCCAGGTAATGAATTCATCACATCAACTAAGCTAAATGCCTGTAATTGTTCGATAGCCTGTCGGTCTATACTGATAGATGAATTAGACTCTCCGCTATTAGTAAATGTTGGTAGAACAGTTACCTCATCCAGTCTAAGAGAAAGATCTTGTAAACGTATGATTTGCAATTGCCCGAGCGCTGATTGTGGATACTTTTGCGTGAAGCTGCGTTTTCCTATAAAATTCACTTTTATAAAAATAGAGTCCTGTCCAACTGTTCTCAACTGAAATCTACCTTGCTTATCTGTCGTAACCGTCACTCGTGTGTTTAATTCGATTACGGAAGCTAGCGGCAATGGTTGCCCATGTTCATCCCATACTTGTCCCTCTAGATATCGTTGTCCGTAACCGAAAAACGACCAAAAAACCCCTACTAAAATAATGGCTAAACGCACAGAATTTATTTAGATTAATTATTAATAAAGGACAAATATAGAAATTATTCCTATTCTAGTGCGTGTTTATGCGAAAAAATGACAAAATATCGCAAAGAAGTATATTCAGTTTCCAATGCTAAGTTGTTTGTATCCAACAACAAAAACGGGGAGAATGCGTATGCATTCTCCCCGTTTTTGCTTACTAAAGTAAGTTAAGCGATCATTTGATTAATGTTGAACTTCCATTTCGTCCACATAGTCGTCACTCTTCTCATAGTCTGCCGTGATAAGTTCGGCATACGGTGTTTTTTCTTTCTTACCGAAACGGCGTCCTAAGCCATCGAAGATGGAATATACAACCGGCACCACGACCAAGGTCAGGAACAACGAAGAAAGCAATCCGCCGATGATCACGATGGCCAGACCGCGGTTCATATCGGCACCGTCACCTGTTGCCACGGCAATAGGAATCATACCGATAACCATCGCGATGGTGGTCATCAAAATCGGACGGAAACGCACATGGTTCGCCGCGATGAGTGCATCGTAGGTCGTTGAACCAGCATCCTTTTTATGGTTGGCAAAGTCAACCAACATAATCGCATTTTTCGCCACCAAACCGATAAGCATGATGATACCTAAAATGGTAAATATATTCAGCGTTTGGTTCGTCAAAGCCAAAGCCAATAGTGCTCCAATAAACGATAAAGGAATGGAAAACAAGACCACAAATGGAGTCACGAAGCTATCATATAGCGCAACCATTACGAGGTAAACCAATAGAATGGATGCCAACAACGCGATCCCCAAAGTTCCGAATCCTTCCTCTTGGTTTTCCATGTTTCCTCCCCACTTGTAGGAAACACCCGGTTTCAACTGCACCTTTTCAAATTCGGCTTGCCAATCGGCAGCGACAGATCCCAACGGACGTCCGACGACCTGTGCCTGTACCGAAACAGATGGCGACTTGTCGCGACGTTCCAATAAACTTGGTCCTGAAGTATAGGATACGTCCGCAAACTGCTCCAAACGCATGGCCTGACCATCCTTATTCATGAATTTCAGGTTTTGCACATCGGCGATATTACCACGACCGATCTCGTCAAAACGGATATTGATATCATACTCGGTATCACCCGCACGGAACTTGGTATCATCATTACCAGAGAATGCCGTCTGCATGGTCATACCTACGGTAGACACATCCAAGCCTAGCGAGTTCATCTTATCACGATCCACCTTTACACTGATCTCCGGATTACCATCTTCCGATGTCAACTTCACTTCCGATGCCCCTGGGATATTGCGTAGGATCGCTTCATACTTGCGCGCTGCATCCAAGGCATCAGCCTGCGAAGAACCGATCAGGGTCAACATCAACGGCGCCTGCTCAGCTCCCATTAAGCCCATGTTCACCGTCTTCACTTTTGCCCCTACCAATACGCCTTCCATTTCGCGGCGCAACTGTGCCGAGTAAACCTTTGTTGGGTTCTCCTGGTTAAAGCCTTCTTTGGTGATGATATGTATTTCCGCTTTATATTTCGTTCCAGAGGTGCTCATTGTTCCATCGGACGCCTGCCCGACGGTCGTGATCATACGCTCGATCTCCGGCTTCTGCGCCAAATAGTTTTCTGCCTTTTGAGTCATGAAGTTCGTCTGCTCCAGTGAAGCATCCTTGTTCATTTCAATTTGCAGGTAAAACTCCCCTTTATCATTGCCTGGGAAGAAATCGGAACCGATATAGCCTTTGCCCACCAACATAAAGGAAGCGATAAGCAGCACCAGCGACAGTGCCAGGGTTAGCACCTTGTTCCAGCGGCTCTTCAAGGCCCACTCCAAGATTCCGGAAATCCAGTGTGTCAATTTCGTCAAACCAGCTTCGAATCCGGTCAAGATACGGCCAAAGAAAGTTTTATTGTCTAAGTGCGTCAACTGCCCCATACGGGAGTATAACCAAGGCACTACCGTGAAGGAAACCAACAACGACAATAATGTAGAAACCATGACCGTCACACAGAATTGGCGTAAGATATCAGACACCAAACCGGAAGACATCGCGATCGGCAAGAACACCACCACGATAACCAAGGTAATGGCCGATACCGTAAAGCCGATTTCTTTTGCGCCGTCAAACGCCGCACGCACCTTGTTTTTACCCATCTGCATATGGCGGTGGATATTCTCGATAACCACAATCGCATCATCTACCAAGATACCTACCACAAGGGAAAGCCCCAGTAGTGACATCAGATTAAGCGTGTAGCCCAATAGGTTCAAGAAGATAAAGGTAGCGATCAAGGAAAGCGGAATAGCCACTACCGCAATAAATGCGTCGCGCAAGCTGTGCAAGAAAAACAACATGATAAACGCCACCAAACCAATCGCTATCATCAAATCGTGAACCACGTTATCCGCTGCTGTCAGCGTATATTCTGTCGTATCGTTTGCCAATCCCACTTTAACACCTTGCGCTTCGAAATCCTTCTCTACACTTCCCATCATCTGCTGTACCAGTTCAGAAACCGCCACCGCATTCGCGTCAGACTGTTTGTAGACCTGCAACATGATGGTATTTTGACGGTCGATACGTGCTATCTTTTCGATATCCTTAATACCGTCCTGCACATCGGCAATATCGCTCAAGCGGATCATCACACCGCTAGGCGTGTTCAAGGGAAGTTCACGCAACTCGTCCAACGTAGCAAACTTGCCCGAAAGACGCAGTGTTGTCTGATTGTCCCGGGTCTTCACATTTCCCGTAGGAAAATCTAAGTTAGCGGAGGCTATTGCTTGCTGCACCTGTACAATGGATAGGCCATAGCCTTCCAATTTGCTGGGGTTCACGCTCACCTGTATCTCGCGTTCCTCACCACCAACCATATCAACCTTGGCCACACCGTTTATACGGGCAAACACGGGTTGAATCTTCTGATCCAATAGATCATAAAGTTCCTTTTCCGTCAATTTAGACGTTATCGAGAGGTTCATGATTGGCACGTCATCAATGGAGAACTTCGACAATGCAGGTGTTTCGGCATCATCAGGCAGCTCGTTGATCACGGCATTGATCTTACGTTGGGCATCCGTCAAGAGGAAGTTCACGTCGGCCCCCGTGTTCAGCTGGATCATCACCATTGACACAGACTCCATGGACTTCGCCTCTATTTTCTTGACGTTCTCCAAACTGGCTACGGCATCCTCGATCACCTTTGTTACCGAAGTCTCCACCTCAGACGGCGAAGCTCCCGGATATACCGTTTGCACATTGATTACGTTGACCTCAAATTTCGGCACCAACTCGTACCCCATCTGGGAATAGGAGAAGATACCACCAAGTGTAAGTATAATAAAGAGTACGATAATTATACTTGGCCTTTTTATGGATATTTCAGATATTTTCATCGAACAGATTTCGCTTTTTTACTTAATAATTTCCACTGCCGTTCCGTCCAAAAGATTGATCTGACCAGACGTTACCACCTGTGTACCTTTCTCTAAACCAGAAACAATCTCGATATAGTCGCCGAAGCTTCTTCCCGAAACCACTTTCGTCAAGGCAACCTTACCATCCTTGATCACAAATATTTGATTAGAACTCACACTACCAACAAATGCAGTACGAGGCACAGTAAGTACACTAGACTTGGCATCTGCACCGAAGTAAGCTGTACCATACATACCCGCTTTCAAATCGTTGGAGGCATTGTTACGAATCTCGAGCTCTACCGGAAAATTCAAGCTTGCATCCGCTTTAGGTGCGATAAATTTAACCACACCATCAAATTGTTGGTCGGCCAAAACAGTAGATTCCACCTTTACCGACTGTCCAACTTTTACTTGTCCAATATTCTTTTCGTCTACATTGACCAATAGTTTTAAGGTAGATACGTTGACAATTTCAAACATCTGCGTACCTGGCGACACATAAGTACCTGGCTCGATGCTTCTCTTATTAACAACACCCGCAAAGGAAGCCGATATATTGGCGTCAGAAGCGGATAGTTGCGAAGATTTCAAACTGTTCTTTGCATTTTCTACTTTCAATTTCGCTTGGTCAAGCTGTTGTTGCGTCACACCGCCTGTTTTGAATGCATTTTCGTAGCGTGCTAGATCGGCCTTTGCATTCTCATAGTTAGCCTGCATGTTCGCTAGATCTACGCTTTGCTTATCCCCATCCACAACAGCTAAAGTTTGTCCTGCGCGCACGGCATCACCTTCATCCACCAATACCTTAATGACACGACCGGAAGCTTCAGCTGAAAGAACAACCTCTTGTTTTGGCGAGAACGAACCATTGGTGATATACTGCGTATTTACTTCACGAATATCTACCAAATCGGCCCTAACAGCCACTGCAGCATTCTTCTGTGCTACGACCGCCGTTTGTGCTTCGTTTTTTGCTTTATTCTTATTCAATAAAAACATGATACCTGCCAAAGCAGCGGCCACGATGATTACTGTAATTATTATACGTTTCATATATAGTTAGTTATTCGTTTACTAATGATTTTAAATTCCCTTTCGATTTGATTAACTGTACCTCAGCCACTTTGTAGTCAAGCAGGGAGGTATTTAAATTATTTTGCGCATCTGCGTAGGCATTTTCGGCATCTAAAAGTTCCGTCAACGTAGCCAGGCCATTCTTGTAGTTGTTTTCGGTATTATCCAACACTTCTTTGGCCAATTGTACATTAGCCTGGTTGGAATTGATCGTCAATAAGCTGTTCTTCACCTGCGTACGCGCATTTTCGCTGGCCATAACCAAGGCCAATTTGGTATCCTCCAAATCTGTTTTAGCACGTAAGATCTCCACATTCTTTTGGTTTACCTGCGCCTTCGTTTTTCCACCGTTAAAAATCGGGATTGATAAGTTCAACCCAACAGCAGAGTAGGCTGTCTTTGTGGCATTTCCATTAAAAATCGGAAAACGCTGCGCAAAAGACATATAGCCCAAATTACCGGAGAAAGAAAGCGTTGGATAGTAGTCGGCGATCTTAGCTTTCTTATCCAATTCCAACAGCTCAGCTTGTTTTTCCAACACACGTATCTCGGTGCGGTTGGACAAATCGATAGGCAAAGCTTCTAATACTTCTGCGTCAATGGCAAAGGTCTCATCAGGAAGATCGATATCGGTCGTGATCTCCATGCCCATCGCAAATTTGAGGGCATTCTCCTGGATCTCCATTCCGTTTCTCGCCTGTTGAAGCTGTGCCTTTAAGTTATTGACCTGTACGGTCGTACGATCCAAATCAATTTTCTTGGCCAAACCGGCATCCACCAAACCTTGGATTACCCGTTGATTTTTTTCAGTGTTGTCCAAGTTGCTTTGAACAGTGGCGACCTGCAGTTGCGATTGAAACACTTGATAGTAAGAATTTGCAACCTTTTCGATCAACTGCTCGTCGGTAAGCTCTTTATTGATCTGATAAAACTCCCGAGTGGTATTAGCGGCTTTCAGACCCGTAAAGAGTGCCTGGTTAAATATCTGTTGGCTTACCTGCAGGTTCGAATTGGCTTGCCAAGGCTGCCCAAACTGAATGACGGTAGATGTGGATTGACCGGTTGCCGGATCTTCCATCACAATAACGTTCTGCTGGATCAATGGATTGTACGTCAATCCGCCAACACCGGTGATCTGCGGCAATGCACCGGCGCGCACTTCATCGATCTGAAATTGGGCATTGCTCAGATCCAACTTTGCATTTTTCGCCTCCTTTTTATTATCCAAGGCAAATTTGACTGCTTGTTGGAGCGTCAAGGTCTCCTGAGCTTGGGCCCGACTCCATGAAAAGAGCAGACCAACCGCTATAACACTCAAAAATTTAAATTTCATTTTTAAGAAGATTATCTGTATATTAGTTTTTGCTGATTATTTTATTTTTGAAAACAAATTCCGTCGTACGCTTTTGGCTATCCAAAATTTCATCGACATTATATGCATTGGGCATGCCCGACAAGACATCGGCGACACTGCGAATTAGGCTTAAACCTTTGATGATCTCGATATAACAAGCCGCATTATCGGCTATATTATCCAGCGCCACCTCACCTGCTGCGACCGCCTTTTCGAAAAGAACGGTCATCATCTCCTTATCTTTGACATGCATATCTTCCAATACTGTGCCTACCCCTTGACCCTTTATCCATTCCAGATTTTCGCTGATATGTAGCACATAGTAGTCGCGTAGATAGTTCGCACGTTTCTCGAGCAAATCATGCAGCACCTCCACCAAATTGGCATCGTAGCTATCAATGATCGCATACTGACTCTGCAAGATGTCTTCCGAGATATGCACCAACACATCTTTGATCAACGCGTTTTTATCGGGATAGTAGTAGTATAGATTGGCTTTCGTGATATTCAAGTCCACGGCTATTTCACTCATCGTGGTTTTGTTAAAACCATAGTGTGCGAATCGCTTGAGGGCAGCTTGAATAATCTGATCCTTTTTGTTGTCCATTTTACCTTTATACTTTCTGACTTTTTTCTAAAAACGTTCAAAAATATAAAAAAGTAAAATATATGCCAAGTCCCAACTCCTAAAGAGTTGAAATTTAACGGGAAATTAACAAATAGATGACGAATCTATATTGCGTTAATCCAAACCAACCTGTTTGTGAAATTTACGTTTATCGAATTTGTATAGTCGTGCGGCACGGTAGGAAACCCCTTTTTGCACTTCTTGCAATTCCTTGAGAAAACCGTCATTAGCGATCTTTTTCCTAAAATTTCGTTTATCCAATTCTTTTCCAAGTATGGCCTCGTAAACCTGTTGCAGCTGGGTGAGCGTAAATTTTTCCGGAAGCAGTTCATAGATGGCTGTCGAATAGTTGATGCCATGTTTCAATTTTTGCAGGCTCTGTTGGATAATGCGATGGTGGTCGAACGCTAGCTCAGGCAAGCGATCGATAGGAAACCATTGCGCCTGCCGCATGTAAGAAGTCATCGGTTTGATCTTGAACTTCACATCCTCATATTTTACGATTGTCGAAAATGCTACCGTCAGGATCCTGCCCTGCGGGTGTCGCTTTACGCCAGCAAATGCCCCAAGCTGCTCCATAAAGATATCCTTCAGCCCCGTATGCTCATACAGTATACGCTTCACCGCATCTTCCATCTCCTCTCCCTTCTCGACAAAAAATCCGGGCAAGGCCCACCAGTCTTTGTAAGGATATTCGTTCCGCTCCGTCAACAATACTTGTAGCTTTCCTTCGTTAAAACTGTAGATGACACAGTCTATCGTAAAATGAGTTTGCAAAATAATCTCAAATTTAAGTGTGTTCTTTATAACCAAATTGTTAAATCATTTAACAATCTTTCCCAATTATATCACAATAATCCAAAAAAAACAAAAAAAATTTAATAGTGTAAAAAATACACACTATATTCGTAATACCTAAAATGATTCATCGAGTGGAAGAAATTACAAGAATAGGTGTTTTTACATCGGGCGGAGATTCGCCAGGCATGAATGCGGCGATTCGTGCAGCTGTAAGAACAGCAATATACAATGGCAAAAAAGTAACCGGAATTTACCACGGTTACCAAGGAATGATAGACAATACGATGTTCGATATGGACAGCAGATCGGTCAGCTCTATCATCCAGCAGGGAGGCACTATGTTAAAAACGGCACGTTGCATGGCTTTCAAAACGCCAGAGGGACGCGCGCAGGCCTATGAGAACGTCAAAGCTGCGGGCATCGACGCGTTGGTAGCGATAGGTGGCGACGGTACCTTTACTGGAGCGGAGATCTTTTCCCGCGAGTACGACATCCCGGTGATGTGTATCCCAGGCACGATCGATAATGACCTCAATGGCACCGACCTGACCATAGGCTATGACACGGCCAATAATACCGTGATTGATGCCATTGACAAAATACGCGACACGGCAGCCTCTCACAACCGTTTATTTTTCGTGGAAGTTATGGGCCGCGACTCGGGATGCATTGCGCTTAACGCAGGTATCGCCGGTGGTGCGGAAGCCATCTTACTACCCGAAAAAGATACGGCCATCGAGGAACTTATCGAGATGCTGGAGCAAGGTGCAGACAGCAACAAGTCGTCGATGATTGTGATCGTTGCCGAAGGCGATAAGAATGGTGGCGCCAGCAATGTAGCCAAGCGTGTGAAAGAAAAATTTGATTATTTTGACACAAAAGTTAGTATCTTAGGGCATTTGCAACGTGGTGGTGCGCCAAGTAGCGCCGATCGTGTATTGGCAACCCGTATGGGCTATTCGGCCGTTGTGGAGTTGTTGAAAGGTAATTCGCGGGCTACGATCGGTGTTCGTGGATCGGAAATCGTGACCACCCCATTGGAAGAGGCCTTGAGCAAGAAGGAACTTAAACTGAACGAAGATCTGGTGGAGATCGCAAAAATTATGGCCATTTAATAAGGAGTATGATTGTAGTTGTTTTTAGTGGATCAAGGTATGCTGATTGGCGAATAGCCGACAAAAGCCGTGTCTTACATGGCTTTCGCACGTCGGGCATCAATTCGTACATACAGGACGATCGCTACATCCTACAGTTGTTGAACAAGAGCACTCACCTTATTAATAATGCTGAAAAAATAAGGAAGATCTATTTCTTTGGTGCGGGGGCTTCGTCGCCCGAGCGCCAAGAAAAAATCGAACGCGTATTCACGCAGTTTTTCAAAAATGCCAAGGTGAAAGCGAGCCACGATGTATTGGCGTCCGCCATCTCAACCTTCGGCGACGAGAAAGGCATCATCGGGATTATTGGTAGCGGCTCGAATGCGGCCTATTATAATGGCAAGAAATTGTTGCCCAATAATTACGGCTTGGGCTACATCTTGGCCGACGAGGGTTCAACCAATTGGCTGGGCAGGCAGTTGCTGAAAGATTTCCTAACGGAAACCATGCCCACAGGCATTCAGGAAAAACTGCTGCATCGATACAACCTTGACCGCCGATTGATCCTTGACCGTATCTATTACAACCCCAACCCCAACCTTTTCCTGACGAGTTTTGCAGACTTTATCTACGAGCACCGCGAGGAGCCCTACTTTGCGCAGCACATCAAGAAGGGATTGGAAATATACATCAAAACATACCTTATTCCGCTCTCGGAAACCTATCCTGACCATCAGTTTAATTTTACAGGATCGGTAGCCAGCAACTATGCCGACACCCTTCGCGAGCTGGGAAACGAATATGGTTTGAATATTGGGGAAATCATCAAAGAACCAGTTCAAAATTTAGTAAAGTATTACATTAATAAAAATTAATAAAATGAAAATTGGAATTAACGGATTCGGCCGTATCGGCCGTTTAGCATTTAGAGCAGCAATCAATCGCAGCGATATCGAAATCGTTGGTATCAATGACTTGGTAGAGCCTGATTACTTAGCATACATGCTTAAATATGACTCTACTCATGGCAGATTCGATGGCACCGTAGAGGTAAAAGACGGTAACCTTATCGTTAACGGACAAACGATCCGTATCACAGCAGAGAAAGATCCTGCTGACCTAAAATGGGACGAAGTAGGTGCTGAAGTAATCATCGAATCTACTGGCTTTTTCTTGACAAAAGAATTGGCTCAAAAACACATCGACGCTGGTGCGAAGAAAGTCGTTATGTCTGCTCCTGCAAAAGATGATACCCCTACTTTCGTAATGGGTGTTAACCATAAAGACCTTAAAGCGGAATACACCATCGTTTCTAATGCTTCTTGTACAACCAACTGTCTTGCACCTATCGCAAAGGTATTGAACGACAACTTCGGTATCGTTGAAGGTTTGATGACAACTGTACACGCTGTAACAGCAACGCAAAAAACGGTTGACGGACCTTCAGCAAAAGACTGGAGAGGTGGACGTGGTGCTTACCAAAACATCATCCCTTCTTCAACAGGTGCTGCGAAAGCAGTAGGTTTGGTTCTTCCTGAATTGAAAGGGAAATTAACCGGTATGTCCCTTCGTGTTCCTACAGCTGACGTTTCTGTTGTTGACTTAACTGTACGCTTAGAAAAAGGTGCTTCTTACGAAGACATCAAGAAAGTAATGAAAGATGCATCTGAAGGCGACTTGAAAGGTATTTTGGGTTATACAGAAGATGAGGTTGTTTCAACGGACTTCTTGGGTGATGCACGCACATCGATCTTTGATGCAAAAGCTGGTATCTCCTTGAATGACAACTTTGTAAAAGTAGTATCTTGGTATGATAACGAGTGGGGCTACTCCAACAAGATTATCGACTTAGCGCAAGAAATCGCAAAACTCTAATCGCTACGAGATCAACGATAAAATAAAAGGGGATGCAAAATTTGCATCCCCTTTTCTATAGGATCTATCCTAGGCCTTACTTCATCAAGAAGCCACCACCTAGCAGGTCATTGCCCTCATAGAATACAGCAGACTGTCCTGGCGCAATGCCTTTCACCTGATGAGCGAAATCCACTTGCATAACATTCCCCTGCTGCGTCAATACGGATTCTGCGCCAGCATCCTTATAACGTATCTTGGTAACCGCCTCTAACGGCTGCTCCAATGATGCATACTTCACCAAATTAATGTCGCGAACGAAAGCTTGCGATTTTTCCAGTTCATGTTCTTCGCCAAGCACCACGGAATTGCTTTCCGGAAGGATCTCAATAACAAACATCGGTTTTCCCAGGGCAATACCAAGGCCTTTGCGCTGCCCTATCGTAAAGTAAGGATAACCAATATGCTTGCCTACTACCGTTCCATCGGAAAGAATAAAATTCCCTGGTCCAATTTCCTCGTCCAAGGTCGGTCTTTTATGGCGCAAGAAAGCACGATAGTCATTATCGGGCACAAAGCATATCTCATAACTTTCCGACTTTTGCGCAAGTTCTGCCTGCCCCATTTCCAAAGCCATCTGCCGTATCTCTTTCTTGGTAAAGCTTCCTAACGGGAATTGCGTCCGTGCCAAATTCTCTTGCGACACGCCCCAAAGCACATACGATTGATCCTTATTTTCATCTCGTCCTTTGGAAATCACATAGCGGCCGTTGTCGTGCATCCGTATATTGGCGTAATGCCCAGTGGCTATAAACTCGCAATCCAATTTATCGGCACGCTTCATAAGCGCCGACCATTTGATATGCGTATTGCACAAAACACAGGGATTAGGTGTTCTGCCCGCAATGTATTCATCAACGAAGTTATCAATTACATAATCACCAAACTCGTCACGAATATCCAAAATATAATGAGGGAAGCCATATCCCACTGCAAGTGCGCGAGCATCATTGATACTATCCAAACTACAGCATCCCGTCTCTTTTGAAGACCCTCCCGCTGAAGCATAATCCCAAGTCTTCATCGTAATACCGATAACGTCATAGCCCTGCTCGTGCAACATGACGGCCGCTACGGAACTGTCAACTCCACCACTCATTGCGACCAAAACTCTACCTTTTTTACTCATAATAAATTTGTGAAGTGCAAAGATAGCTTATTTAGCCTTCTACAGTGTTTATTTGATGTAATTTTATCTCGATCAAAATCAATCAGTTGATTCGACCCCCGAAAATAATTACGGCAAAAGTTTTAGAATTCAAAAAAAGAACCTAGATTTGCAACGCAATGGGAGAAAAACACGTTGCTAAAAGGTGCCATAGCTCAGTTGGTAGAGCAAAGGACTGAAAATCCTTGTGTCGCTGGTTCGAATCCAGCTGGCACCACCCACAATCTGAAAGTAACAGATTTCAAACAAAAACTTAGCGGTGCCATAGCTCAGTTGGTAGAGCAAAGGACTGAAAATCCTTGTGTCGCTGGTTCGAATCCAGCTGGCACCACCCACAATCTGAAAGTAACAGATTTCAAACAAAAACTTGACGGTGCCATAGCTCAGTTGGTAGAGCAAAGGACTGAAAATCCTTGTGTCGCTGGTTCGAATCCAGCTGGCACCACGAAAGCCTCTTTTCACGAAGAGGCTTTTTTCGTTTAATGCGATATCCATGCCGCCATCTTTCAAAAAAGAATTTGCATTATCTGCAAAAAGATCTATATTTGTTGCTGTACTTCAATCGTGGTACACTAATCAATACCTTCCGCAAGCTAGGTCTTGATTTATAAAGAAGTGGCGAGAGACTGGCTCGATGACCCACTGGCAACCTTCAGCATATGTTGAAAAGGTGCCAATTCCTGTCCAAGGAAATATCTTCTTGGAGCATATAAATGAAATAAGACAATGATAGCAAAAAATTCAACTTTATTCATTACATCTCTAGTATACCCACTAAGCACTATTTGTTGTTGCTTTGGCTGTGCCACACGAATGCGCTAGTCGTTCATGAAAACGGCAGTGGACACGCACATCCCCATTCGCCGATCTTTCATCCTTACGAACGACCACCTCTCTCCCGAAGTGTGCATAACAACGTTGTTTAATCATTAATTCCGCATATTATGTCATCAAATAAATCCCATAAATTCGAAACCCTGCAGGTTCATGCTGGCCAAGAGGTAGACCCTACAACAGGCGCACGTGCTCTACCGATCTACCAAACATCGTCCTATGTATTCAACAATGCCGAGCATGGTGCCAATCTATTTGCGTTAAAAGAATTCGGCAATATCTATACACGCATTATGAACCCCACCACCGATGCCTTCGAAAAGCGCATTGCTGCATTGGAAGGTGGCGTGGCTGCCTTGGCCGTGGCATCTGGACAAGCGGCACAGTTTATCGCGCTGACCAACATCTTGGAAAGTGGGGAAAATTTTGTTGCAGGAGCCAATCTATATGGAGGCACATACAACCAATTTAAGGTATCTTTCAAACGTCTAGGTATCGAGGCTCGTTTTGCGGCCGATAGCGAAGCAGAAAATATAGAAAAGCTAATTGACGATAAGACGAAGGCTATTTACCTAGAAACCATCGGTAATCCCAGCTACAGCATTCCCGATTTCGACAAGATTTCGGCCTTGGCAAAAAAATATGATCTACCACTGATCGTGGACAACACTTTCGGTGCAGGCGGCTACCTTTTTAAACCTTTGGAACATGGCGCTAACATTGTTGTTGAGTCGGCGACGAAATGGATCGGCGGACATGGAACCAGCATTGGAGGCGTGATTATCGATGGCGGGAATTACAATTGGGGCAATGGCAAGTTCAAGCAATTCTCCGAACCTTCTGAGGGCTACCATGGCTTGGTTTTTTCCGAGGTATTCGGTCCGAATGGTCCTTTCGGAAACATACAATTTATCATCCGAGCTCGGGTGGAAGGACTGCGCGATTTCGGGCCGGCCCTCTCTCCCTTCAACTCCTTCCTGTTGGTACAGGGATTGGAAACACTTTCGTTGCGCGTGCAACGCCATGTGGACAATGCCTATGAAATAGCGCAATGGCTAGAGGCACATCCGCAGGTTGAAAAGGTAAGTTATCCTGGACTAAAGAATCATCCTTATCATGAAGCTGCCCAAAAGTACCTTAAGAATGGCTACGGATCGGTGCTTTCGTTTACCATAAAAGGTGGAGCAGAAAAAGCCAATGAATTTATCGACGCCCTAGACCTCATTAGCCACTTGGCCAATGTGGGCGATGCCAAAACGCTCATCATTCATCCAGCGGCAACGACGCACCAACAACTATCGGACGAAGAGCAGCGCAGCGCCGGTGTATTCCCCGGTCAACTACGTTTATCCGTAGGCATTGAGCATGTCGACGATATCAAAGATGATCTACAAGCAGCATTTGAAAAAGTACAATAATATAGAACGTAAAGCATATTAAAATAAAATAGATACAAAAAAACAAGATGAGAGAGAAATTAATAATAGGCATGTTTGGCTTCGGCGTCGTGGGACAGGGCCTATATGATATTATCAAAACAAAAAAGCTAAATTTAGAAATCAAGAAATTCGTTATAAAAAACGCCGATAAGAAAAGGAGCCTACCTGCGGAGCTGTTCAGCACCGATCCAGAGGCCATATTGGCCGATCCAGAGATCAACACTGTCGTGGAGCTGATCGACGATGCCGACGCTGCCTTTACCTTTACCAAGAGAGCACTGACTTCCGGAAAAAATGTAGTCTCGGCCAATAAAAAAATGATTGCCTCGCATCTTGAAGAATTGGCAGAAATACAACAAGAGCATGGCACCTCCCTGCTTTATGAAGGTGCCGTTTGTGGGAGCATCCCTATTATCCGGAATTTGGAAGAATATTACGATAATGAGCTATTGCATTCCGTCAGCGGTATCTTTAACGGTTCATCCAATTACATTTTGTCGAAGATATTCAATGAGGGACAGAGCTATGATGTTGCGCTGAAAAAAGCACAAGATCTAGGCTTCGCAGAAACAGACCCGACGCTCGATGTTGGCGGTTACGATCCGAAATATAAACTAGCCATCGTGGCATCCCACGCCTACGGCATTTACGTCGATCCGGAAACCATCCTCAATTTGGGTATCGATAAGTTGGCTGATCAAGATATTCGCTTTGCCAAAGAAAAGGGCTTTAAGATTAAGCTTCTGCCTTTGGCTAAGGAGATCAACAATGACGAGGTAGTGCTGTATGTATTGCCGAAATTCGTTCGCCCAGATAACATTCTGTACAACGTAGAAAACGAAAACAACGGCGTCTTGGTCAAAGCGGCCTTTGCCGACGAACAATTTTTCTATGGCAAGGGTGCAGGTGGACACCCAACCGGTTCTGCCGTGCTATCTGATATTGCGGCCCTGCGCTACGGCTATCGCTACGAATACAAAAAGCATCTCGATGCAGGTCAAATACAATATAGCAGCAACTACGAACTAAACGTTTATCTACGGTATGCGGACGAACAATTGCTGGATGGCTTAAAATTTGAGTCCATTAGCGAGCGCTTTTACGGCCAAGATTTTAAATATGTGATCGGAAAGATCAACCTACAAGAAATCATCGCAAAAAGAGAATTAATCAACCAAACGGGGAATTTTATCGCGGAAGTGCTGTAAGAAGCGCTTTGTCTAGAATTCCCAAAAAGGTCAACTACCCCATGTACGTTGGCCTTTTTTTATTTTCCGTAAAAATAGCTATCGAGCCAGCTTACAACAAATAATTGCACAAAAGATCAATTCTACGTATATTTACCGACTTTTAATAGTTAAAACAATCAAAATACAGTATAAAATTCTACTCAAAAGACTAGCGATAGGTCGTGTATATTTTTTTCCTTTTCTCGATTTCAAACTTTATACGTGAGCGCACGTTTTTGTATATATTGTTTCTAGTTGATTTTTTTAATAATCGGAAATGACCTATAATCTAGTCGCTTACGGCAGTCCAAGTTGTCTAAAAATGTAATATATGCGCTTAAAAAATAGTAAAACTACATTTATACCCGGTATTATCATACCGAGCTTACTCTTTATCGCTGGCACCTCGGTTCTTTCGGTTGTATTCCCGTCCCAAACAGAGCATTATCTATCGATCGTTAAAAACATCTTGTTCCAAAATCTCAATTGGCTCTACGTACTGGTGGTGACACTTTTTGTATTCTTTTTGCTTTTTCTTTTTATCAGCAAATACGGGAACATCAAACTCGGCCCTAACGATGCCAAGCCCGAGTTTTCTTTTTTTTCCTGGATATCTATGCTTTTTGCCGCTGGAATGGGCATCGGGCTGATGTACTTCAGCGTCGCCGAACCCATTTCACATTACGCAGATGCTTCACTAGGCAACCTGTCGGTCGAGCAGCGCTCAAAAGACGCCCAATTATACACCTTTTTTCACTGGGGTATTCATGCTTGGGCAATCTATGGCGTTGTTGGTCTCAGCCTAGCCTACTTCACTTACAGGTACCGCCTGCCCCTTTCCCTACGGAGTTGTTTCTATCCGCTACTAAAGGATAAGATCAATGGCCGAGCGGGCGACATAGTGGATATGTTTGCCTTGTGCAGTACTTTCTTTGGTATCACGACTACACTGGGCTTCGGTGTGATGCAGCTCAGTGCGGGCTTGGTGCATATTGGGCTCTTGCCCGAAGTAAACTTTTTCTATCAAGTTATTATCGTGTTGGTTATCATGGCCATATCTATTTTGTCCGCTACCTCAGGTGTGACAAAAGGGGTAAAATACCTTAGCCAGCTCAATATTATAGCCGCTGTATTGCTGCTGCTTTTTGTACTGATATTCGGACCGACCACCTTCTTGTTGGGCAGCCTATCGGAAGGTATTGGCTATTATATCAATGCCTTTTTCGACCTCACGTTCAACACACATGCTTACGAGCCCGAACGCCAAGAATGGTTTTTCAACTGGACGATATTATACTGGGCATGGTGGATTTCCTGGTCACCATATGTCGGACTATTCATCGCAAAGATCTCAAAAGGCAGAACGATACGCGAATTTATTGGAGCTGTGCTGCTCATACCAACACTATTCAATTTCCTATGGATGACCTTTTTCGGAAATAGCGCGATATGGCTGGATCAACATGAGGCACACGGAAGCATCTCCGCCATGATCGATCAGGCGGATCTGCTCCTGTTCAAGTTTTTTGAATACTTCCCGTTATCGCATCTGGTCAGTATCTTCTCGTTATTCATTATTTTTATCTTCTTCGTAACCTCGGCAGATTCCGGCATATATGTCATGAACAACATTTCGTCCAACAATGCGGAACATTCGCCAAAATGGCAATTGACCTTCTGGGGCGGCATGCTCGCCCTCGTTTCTTTGGTATTGTTAAATGCTGGCGGCCTACAATCGCTACAAACGATGACATTGATCACTGCGCTGCCCTTTGCGATCATCATGTTGTTATTTTGCTATAGTTTGATCCGTGGTTTGTTAATTGATGCGGAGTATTATGACAGACCACTGTCGCACTCCACCAACAGCTGGTCGGGCGCTTTTTGGAAGGAACGTCTCGAGCGAATCGTCGCTTACCACGAGAAAAAAGATGTCAATCAATACTTGTCAAAAACGGTCAAACCCGCCTTGGAAGAACTGAAATTGGCCTTCGAGGAGAATGGTATTATTGCCAACGTAGAGAGCTCGCTCCAAAAGGCTCCTTATTATGTGGAAATCAAAATTCAGCACGAAAACATGGCCGATTTCATCTATGGTATAAAAAACGAATCCAAAACGGTTTCCGATTATCTCCGTAACGAAGATAATGCACCCGATATCAGCGAACAAAAGACCTATGTGCCACATACGTACTTCGGTGATAACAGGGCCGGATATGACATACAGTATTTTACAAAAAATGAAATGATAAGTGATGTACTGAAACACTACGAGCGATTTATCGCCCTATCTGCAGATCAAAAGAACGAGCTCTTTCTAGGTCAAAATTTACGCGAGCTTCCTTAATATTAGGAAATCCGACGATGTTAACAACTGTTAATCATCAATAAGCGGTAATATCGAAACAAGCTCTTCGTTCTGAGAGCATAAAATAAGAATTCATAATTTCATAATTTAGGTTAATAATTGGTTTGGTAAAATCCTGAAGTGTGTACTTCAGGATTTTTTTTGCGCCTATGTCTTCTTCCATTTACAAAGCGCAAGCGCGCGTGCGGATTTAAAATGGTGGATTTCGGGGATATAAGATCTTCGTGGCAATACCTATCTTTAGGATGTTCAAATAGCGGCGATAATCGGTAACGATATTCGACTTTGCAAAAGGCCATAGGACTATGACAAAAATTGCGATAACAGATGACCATCCCCTTTTGTTGGAAGGGTTAAAAAACATACTATCCAAGGAGGAGTACCTTGAGGTGGTCGGTGGGTATGCAGATGCCGAGAGCATGATGAGCGGACTGAATGAGCATCCTGCCGAGATCCTTCTTCTCGACATCAACTTACCCGACGCCAACAGTATGGAACTGCTAGAGCAGCTTCTACTTCGCTTCCCCGAGATGCGCATCATTATGCTGAGCGTGCACAACGAGTATGCGGTGATCAATGGTGTGATGCAAGAAGGTGCCAGTGGATATATCCAAAAAAATGCCTCGGCAGAAGAAATCATTGTGGGCATAGAACAGGTTTTGGAAGGCAAAAAGTTCTTGTGTGCGCAGTCGCGTAAAGTCATTGAACAAAAAAATCTGGATGGATTGAAAAGCGTGCCCAAACTAACGAGGCGCGAAAAGGAAATCCTGGCAGAGGCTGCCACAGGATTAACAACGATACAAATTGCGGAGAAACTGTTCATCAGTCCGCACACGGTGGAAAGCCATCGAAAAAATTTGATTGAGAAATTTAAATCATCGAATCTCAGCTCTGCAATCAAACTAGCCATTGAATATGGATTAATCAGGCATTATAACTAGCACAAGTTCAAAATGCCTTGTTTTACCATAAAACTTGGTTGCGCTGGAACTACATTTTAATTAGAGAAAAAAAACATAGCAAAACATATACGTTGGCGCCTTTTTTGCTAGAGTTGCAGGAATTATTGGCCATCGAATAAAAGGATATCCCTGTATTATTTTTGCTAAAATTCTTGATTAATCATAAACATCAAGCAAACTATCAACGCGACATGAAAATGAATGTATGGAAACGATTGTACACTGTATTATTTTTTATCCTCGGATCTTGCCTATGCAGCGGCTGTTTTGATCTGGTTGAACAAATTGATATGAAACAGGACGGCTCAGGCAGCATCAAGGCCACCTTGAACCTCAGCAAAAGCAAGACGAAAGTTGCTTCACTGATGAAATTGAAAAACGTGAATGGCATCAATATCCCGTCGCAGGCTACCGTCAAGCAGGAAATGGAAAACGCCGTACGCAGCCTCAAGGCCACGACAGGTATCAGCAATGTGCAGTATAGCCTTGATTTCAACAATTACATAGCCACGCTTTCCTGCAATTTCAAGTCGGTACAAGCCCTCAACGAATTTAGCAACACGCTTTCAAAACAATTCAAAGCAAAGATAACGAGCTACAACAGCTACGCTTATCAAGCATCTACCCCGGCTTTTGTGCGCAATTACAAGTATATGCCCGACATCGCCAAAGAGTTTGCCAAGATTCCGAGCGAAGATCAAAAGCTATTTGCAGAGGCCTTTTACACGAATATCATACGCTTTGAAAAGAACATCAAATCCCAAACCAATAAATCGGCAAAAGTATCCAGCAACGGAAATGCGGTGTTCTTAAAAGTGCCGGCAACGGCTCTCATTAATGGATCAGTTAGTTTAGCAAATACCATCACGTTAACAAAATAATTACTATGTCTCCAAAAAATTATCTGGTAGGGTTGCTTGCCCTATCCACATCGACCTTGGCCTATGGGCAAGACTTGGTGCAGCGCATTCCAGCGCAGGCCGACCTTGTTGCCGTCGTGAATAGCCAGGCCATCGTCAAGCACAGCTCTTTTGAAAAACTCAATGAAGTGCTTTCCAAGCTCGGTGCTTTCGAGGCATTGCAGTCCGAACATGCATTGGATATGAACAAGATCGAAGATTTTGATCTGGCCTACGATCGCAATGCCTACGTCTACAAAACAGATACCGATAGCTCCTATTACGTGGGCATCCTAATCCCGCTAAAGGCAGGGCATCAGATCGAGCAGCATATTTTTAGCGATTTTTCGGTAGAAAGCGCCGCCGGCGGATATCGTAAAACCATCGCCAAAGATGGGAAGACGCAGCTTGCATGGAACGACAACAGCTTGTTCATCCTTACGGGCGACTACAAGAGCCACTTTTTCCAAAATGATAGCATTGCCGCAGCGTACGGCATAACGCCTACTGCCTCCGCCGATACATGGTATGATGCGCCTTATGCAGTCGATACTGTGGTCGCGGCAGACGATTGGGCCGTTGCTGCCGATAGCGCATATGCTGTTGCTACCGAGGCCGAAGATGACTGGATAATGGCCGAGGCCGACACCGCCGTCGCGGTAGAGCTTGAATATGATTCGGTGCCGACACCGCCCATGCTCATCTCTGTTCCCCCTCCCGCCGTCCAATCCGACGCTTCCGATTGGGACGTCTTAAGTCCGAAGGTCGATACGACATCGGCCTATACGACGGATTACGACGTGGAATTGGACAGCTACTCCGACGAAACCTACCAAGCAGAAATGGCCGTTCATGCCAAAAACGACTCGATCCAGAATGCCGCTTTCTTGAGCTGGATATCACGGGATTTCGAATCCCTGCTACTATCGCCCAATGCAGGCAGCCTAGATAAGAAGATATTGCAGTATGACAAAAACAATACCCTCGTACACCTGTGGGTAAAGGATCTCGATGATGTATACCGCAACGCACTACCCTACGATGTGCTGAGCATGGGCTTCGGCTTTAACATGAAAAACCTAGACTATGGGTATCAGGATGCCGTGCTCGACTTCGTGCAGGAGAATAACGTACTGAAGATGAAAGCCTCCATCGGCCTGGACAAGGACGTGCAGCAAATCTTTGCCAAGATGTACAAGAACAAAGCGAACCGCAAGTTCGCGAAATATGTACCCGAAAACCATCTCGGCTATCTTTCGTTGAACGTCAATACCGAAGCTTACTTAAACAGTATTCCTACCTTGTTCGAGCGTTGGTATGGTCCTATGGTTTCTTCCTACAGCGATTTGGTTAGCATCGGCGGAACAGCCCTACAGATCGCCTTGGACGAAAAGGCTATTGCCAGGGTAATGAAGGGCGACCACGTGGTATTTATCAACGACCTGAAGAAAGTGACTACGGAATATGTGGACTATGAGTATGACGACGACTACAATTATACGCAAGTAACAAAAAGTAAGGAGGAGGAGATACCTAATTTCCTTTGGATGTTCACTTCGGAAGATCAGCGATTATTTACCAGACTATTGGCCTTTGCCGAAAAAGAACAGAAAGCAAGCCAAACGGATGGTATCTTTAAAATTTCGGAGAATGAAAAGTCCATGCCTGTGTACATATTCTTCAAAGACAATATCGTTTTTGTGGGCAATGACGAAGCACAACTGCTTTCCATCAAAGAAAACCGATTTGTGGCCAGTAAAGATGCGTCGGTGAGAAAGCAAATTTTTGGCAACAATATGGCCGCAACCGTACACACGGCGAAGATCCCCGATGTCATCAACAAATTGGGGGTTCCTATTGTTGGCAGCTGGCACAAAACTGTGAACAGCCTTTCGGAATATGGCGACATCAGCATCACGGCAAACGGATTGAAGAAAAACCGCATCGGCGGCGAGTTCTCCATTGCATTTCCGCAAAAGGAAAACAATGCGCTGCAGTATCTCCTGCAGCAGATACTGGAAAACATCGATAGCAATTAGATCGCCCAACAATGAAAAAAGCAATTGGAATCGTGCTGAGTATCCTTGCCGCAATATGTGTTGCGGCAATGGTATTCTACTATGTCAGGGCCTATCGTGCGGAACAGCAGTATGTGCATAGCAACAGTGCAGCGATACTGGCCGTGGCCGTAGATGACCTTCTGGTCGATAACCTGAGATCCCTTGTTTCCGCACGTTCCCAAAAGCAGTCGACCAAGGATAGCACGACGATAGCCTTTTTACGGGATATTTGGCAGGCAGGCGTAGATATACCAGCCCGCATCTACCTTTACAGCCTAGCAGAAGACCCGCATACCTTCTATAGTGTACAAAAGATCAATGACCAAGCACAATGGCATATCTTCCTACGAAAATACACACCTGACATGGAAGCCCCAGAAGAGGGCATAGCGATTCAACTAACGAAGAATATCGCTATGCTCCGTTCGGGAGATCGGATCCTCTTTCGCTTCTCGCTAAAAGACAGCTCCAGCTCATCGTTCACCGCTGAAGCGCTACAACAAGACGATAACTGGATAAAAATTCGACAGCTCAACGCGGTGAAAAAGCTACCGAAGCTAGACCATGTGAGCTACTGGACCTTAAACAACAAGATATCCCTACGGGCACATATCCATCATGACAACACCGAGATCCTGGGCTCATGGCAAGTAGACAAAGTACTGCCACAGGGACGCCATGAGGTGAGGACATTCACGCAAGACAATGTAGCCCTACTATTTTGGAGCCAGCTCCCCATCTCCAGCATGCCTTCAGTACCGCAAACTTTATCGAAATTTTCAAGCGCCATTAACGATACGGCTTATGACAAACCACGTTACATGGATCTGCTCATTTGCCAGCAAACGGTATCCCAACAGGACACCATTATCACCTACGATTATGACGAGAACTTCAACAGCATCGAGAAAAGCACCATTCAGGACATACAGGTTCCGCTAATCGAGAGCGTGTGGCAAAGCGACAGCGCATTCGCACAACAACTACCCGATAAAATGTTCTACAAACTACATAAGTACCAACGAGATAAAGTGATCATTCTCTCTACACAAGATCATCTCGCTAATGCACCGACATTTGAAAAGAACAGAGATGCCTACCTATTTATGCTTAGGTTAAACTTCGCGAACTGGCCAGAAAGCTGGTCATTCGGTCCGTTCAAATTTCTGCAGATGCGGCAAGTAAAAGCAATAGTCAGCGCTATAGCAGAAAACACACATCAGATGGAAATAAAAGGTAAAATTTGCTACTCCTCCCTGAATTTGTAATCATGACGCTCAATCTTTGCCGTTTTAACACGCCTGCCTATTCCTGCTGATTAGTCTTTCGGAAACGTTTATTAGGAATAAACTCCCACTGTAGGAGATGCGACATCTGATGTTCTTTTTTGACAATTTCGTCGAAACGTCTCCCCAAATCGGGATGCTCATCGGCCACATCTTCAGTTTCGTTAGGGTCTGTGTGCAGGTTGAAGATCATCCATGGGTTCTCGGGTTTATTTTTTAAATCTACTTTTACCCCTTTCCAATCTCCCATTCTGATGGCCAGCTGCCCACCCTTTTCTGGATACTCCCAATAAAGAAAGCTACGCGTCTGCTGCTTAGTGTCGTTTCCCAGCAAGGTCGGCAGAAATGAAACGCCATCTGTGTTGGCCAACCGAGCATCAACCACTTCAGCAACGGTTGCCATGACATCATACTGTGCCGAAATAAGGTCGCTGGTGGAGTTTGGTGCCACTTTCCCAGGCCACCTTACCAAAAATGGCTCCCGGATGCCTCCTTCGTAAACATCCATTTTAAAGCCATGAAGACCGCCAACACTTTTAAAAAAGTTGTAGTCGACACCGCCGTTAAAGGCCGTTCCGTTATCGCTGGAAAACATGATTATCGTATTTTCATCCAAGCCCAGCTCTTTGATTTTATCCATAATAAGGCCGACCTGGTCGTCCAAGAAGCTGATCATCGCAGCGTATGTGGCCCGTGGGTACAGGGTGCTGGCATAGCCACCCTGCCCATAGTAGGGAGCATCCTCAAATTTGTCTTTGTACCGATCTATATAAATATCTGGAGCCTGCAACGAAGCGTGCGGCAAAGTGTAGGGCAAATATAGAAAAAAAGGTCTTTTTTGGTGTGCATCGATAAAATCCAAAGCGCGGGCGGTCATTAGCGCCGGAGCAAAGGTTTCCCCTTTAAAGCTTTCAAAGTCGGCTTTGGTCGCCGTCTTTGGATCTAAAGGCCTATGTACTTCAATAAACGTATTGTTCAGCGGAACCTGTCTATCATTCTCCCACAAATGTGTCGGGTAGTGGCTGTGGGCCTGCCGTTGATCCAAATAGCCAAAGTAATAATCAAAACCTTGCCGAAGAGGCGAACCCGTTGTGTTGTGCATCCCTAATCCCCACTTCCCGCTCATGCCGGTAACGTATCCAGCTTCTTGCAACATTTTAGGTAACGTATAGGTACCTTCGGGAAGCGGCATTTGGCCCCTTTCGGATTCATCCGTCCCGCCCCCAAGCGGGTAATTGCCCCGGATATAGGCGTGTCCAGCATGTTTACCTGTCATCAACATACACCGGGACGGTGCGCAAACTGGAGCACCACTGTAATGTTGGGTGAAACGCATACCTTCTGAAGCCATTCTGTCCAAATGTGGCGTTTTGATTTGTTGCTGGCCATAAGCACCAAGCTCGGCATAGCCCAAATCATCGGCGTAAATGTAAATGATATTGGGCTTCCCGTTTATCGGCTGCTCCTGTGCCCAAAGTGGTAAGCCAGCAGCAAGATAAAAAACGATCTGATAGATGATTTTCCAAACTTTCATAAGTCAACATATTAACATAAGCACGTCATGTAGCTGTTCCATCAGCCTCGCTGGGTTAAGCAAAGGTAGAAACGGAGCGAAAATTGGCGATGCCCCGAATCTACCTGCATCTCCATGAAAGGCTAACGCAACTGTGCGTTATGTGTATTTTCCAATTTTATTTTTTCTAATAGGGCTTCCATCTCCTTCACGCGTTCCGGATATTGGTCGGCGAGATTATGTTGCTCGGCGATATCGTCCCGTAGATTGTACAGCTGGGCCCGTCGAAGGTTACCCGTTTCAATCCCCACAAGCTTGCTGTAGGCAGCTCCTTCCGACGGTGAGATATATTTCCAGTCGCCATGCAGCAGCGCTAGTGCACCGCCCTGCACGACCAAACTAGCGCGTCCTCTTTTATCCTTCCCTAAAAAGGCGTTCAGCATATTTTCGCTATCCGAAGCATCCATATCCGAAATCCTACCGCTTAGCATCGTTGAAAAACTGCGGAAGAAGTCTATTTGTGAAACTAGAGCATCGGACACACCTGGCTTGATTTTTTTTGGCCAATTGATAATAAAAGGCATCCGAGTGCCTGCTTCAAAGGTACTGTATTTTCCCCCCCTAAGCCCTCCCCAAGGCCTATGCCCCTGTAGCAGGGCGACAGCATTATCCTGATACCCATCGTCCAAGACCGGCCCGTTGTCGCTGGTAAATATCACGAGGGTATGATCTGCAATTCCAGCGGCTTCCAGCCGCTTCATAATCTCCCCTACGGTCCAGTCCAGTTGTAAGATTGCATCGCCACGCGGGCCTAAGCCGCTTTTCCCTTTAAATACGGTGGCGGGCATACGAGGCACGTGGGGCTCGGTCGTGGCGAAAAACAAAAAGAACGGATCCTTTTTGTTTGCTTCAATAAAATGGCTGGCTTGATCGAGAAAGGTGTAGGAGATCTCCTCGTCCACCCATCGAGCTAAATGGCCACCACGCATGTAACCGATACGTCCTATACCATTCACGATGGTATTATTGTGACCTTGGCCGGGCGAACTTTTCATTTTGAGCAACTCAGGATGAGACTCTCCCGTCGGGTCATTTCCTATTTTCTTTTTGTAATCCACCGCAATGGGATCGCTCTGATCTAGTGCAACGACATAATGATCCTGCATGAAGACGGTCGGTACGCGATCTGCCGTGGCCGGAAAAATAAAAGAGTAGTCAAAGCCCGTTTCATTAGGCCCCGGCCTAATTTCCTTATTCCAATCTTTCTCCAGCGTCTCCCCTAGACCGAGATGCCATTTTCCGATAACGGCGGTCTTGTAGCCAGCTTGTTTGAACACTTTGGGCAACGTGGTTCGATCAGTCGGAACGATCAAGGCGGCATCTCCAGGTAAAATGCTCGTTCCTTTTCTCCGCCAGGGGTAGATGCCAGTCATCAACGCATAGCGTGAAGGTGTGCATGTTGCCGATGTGGAATGTCCATTCGTGAGCCTTAAGCCGGTACTCGCCAGTTTGTCGATGTTTGGCGTTTTGATTTTTTCTGCGCCGTAGCAGCTCAGGTCACCATAGCCAAGATCATCTGCATAAATCAATATAACATTTGGCTTATGCTGCGCACTCGCACTAAAACAGAGAAGGATAGATAAAAAAATGAATTGGATTCTCATGTTATCGTAAATTGGGATTAATATTTACTTCCATAAGTGGCACAGGCCATAACTCGTCCTGCCCTATACGGAATGTTTTTGACGTTACAAACCAACGGCTGTAAGGGTCTTGGATTGTTGTTCCGGGTTTTCTTCTGAGATTGGTAGCATCCGGATAAGGAGCACCATAAAAATCACCAGATAAAACCTGACCAATAGTTTTCCATCGTAGCAAATCCCAATATCGAATTCCCTCCAATGCAAGCTCGTTTCTTCTCTCTCGGCGTAGTATTGTGCGTAACAGAGTAGGATTTGTTTCAGATACTGGCGGCATATTAACACCGGTTCTGCCACGAACTTGGTTTATAGTTGCATCTAGAAGTGTCCGATCAATGGTCGCTCCGGATTCCAAAACTGCCTCCAAATAACTAAGTAGCACCTCGGCATAGCGTATAATGGGTATATCGACACCTGAATTCTGCAGATTACCGCCTGAAAACTCTTCACTGCTAAATTTTTGCATGGCATAGCCCGTCCGGGTTGCTTGCTTCGTGGTGGTAAGTTGATCCGGAGATGCCGTACTGTTGGGATGGCTATTATATACTGTATTTCTAAAGGTTTGTCCATGATATAAAACCGTGTATCTCAAGCGAGGATCTCTATTTAAGCCCAAGTTAGAGGGACTGTATCGCGGACTCGTATATGAAAACGGAGTGCCATCATTAAATTCATAGGACTCCACTAAACTGCCCAACGGACAATGCAACATCCAACCGCCTAAAATAGCTGGGTAATGGTGTTGCATCATTGCGTTGGGAGCCAAATCCTGAACGTATTGTGTAGCAAATATGATCTCTTTACTTGCTTCATTGCTTCCATTAAAAAGACTTCGAAAATTCGGATCGATAATATTCTCATTAAGATCGATAACCTGTTTATATACCTCGGCTGCGTTTGCCCAACTTTCCTGAGCGAGATAAGCTCTGCCGAGAAATGACAATGCAGCCTGTTGCGTTACCCGTCCACGTTCTGTTGCAGGCATAGCGCCTTGACGTGGCAAATCTGTCAACACGGAATTGAATTCGGAAACCGCAAAGGCTAACACTTGATCCTTCGATGTTTTCGTCACTTTGTTCGCTTCTTCAAGTGCCAGTGTACGTTCCACCAAAGGAACTGAACCGAAATGCTGTGACAGATAGAAATACTGACAAGCCCGAATAAAACGAGCCTCTGCCGACATCCGAGCAATCTTCGCTTCATCCAACACTCCAGCAGCCTTGCGAATATTCTCTAGAAAGTAGTTGCAACGAGCAATGCGCCGATAGCTTAAACTCCAATAGTTCGCGAGATATCCATTAGTATTGACCAGTGCTCCGTTGGTTAACATATTAAATGCCGAGTTATCACCCCGGCGGTCGTAAGCATTATCTGTAGCTAGTTCCAAGTAGAGTAAGCCGTGGTAAGACCACCAATCAGTTGCAGCAAATTCCGCCGACGTAAGCGGAATTGTCGCCATCTGCAAACTCCCACGATAAACTCCGGTAAGCGCGAGAAGTACATTCTGTTCACTTGTCCAAAAGTTTTCGCTAGAAAATTGATCGAGGGGAGCTCTATCCAACTCTTTTCTACAAGAGACTGTTGCGACCATAATATAGATTAGAGCTATTATAACGTGATAAGATACTTTCATTTTTCAACGATTAGAAGTTAACATTTATTCCTAATGTGTACACGGCAAGAATAGGATAATAAGATCCTCCCGTGTTAATTTCAGGATCCCATCCTTGCGGATATTTACTAAATACCAACGGATTTTGCCCCGTGGCATATATCCGAATACCCGCTATTCCTCTATCTTCAAGAGGACGGGATGCCAATTTATAACCTAGTTGGATGTTTCGTACTTTCAGATAACTACCGTCAAGCATCCAGAACGAGGAGGTTAGCGTATTTCCAGTGCCGGTGTTCGGAATAACCTCTAAGCGAGGGTATAGCGCATTAGGATCGGGATTTGACCGAGACCAGTGGGAATCAGCTTGATATCGCTGAATATTTCCATTCTGGTAAAATGCCCATCCTGCATAATTATTGAGGTAGCCTTGGACTCCGCTAACGCCTTGCAACAATAAAGAAAAATCAAAGCTTTTATAATCAAGGCTAATATTAATGCCAAAAGTGTACTTAGGAATTTGACTTCCTAAAACCAAACGATCGTACACGGCATCCACTTTACCATCAGGCACACCATCTGGACCACTAATATCTTTGTAACGTATATCCCCGGGACGAACCGTCCGATTGACGGCTGTTTGGTCCGCATAATTGGCAATACTCTCTGCGTCCGCAAAAAGTCCTTCTGTTTGATACCCATAATAGATGCTCATCGGATATCCGTTAAACAGTGAACCTCCATTTCCTACTAATCCATTTGGCTGATTGATATTTCCAACACCTAAACTGAGTACTTTATTATTAATCACTGAAAAGTTCCCGTTCAACCCGTAACCTAGATTACCGATACGATTGCGATAGTCCAATGTGAACTCCCATCCCCTATTACTTAGTTCTCCAGAATTTCGAACCCCCACACCAAAGCCAAGAACTGTAGAAACGCTAGCTCCCGGGCTGACTAAAATATCATACGTATAGCGATCGAAGTAATTGGCACCGAAACCTAGTTTGCCTTTGAAAAATGAGGCTTCTACACCAATATCTTTTGTCCGAGTAGATTCCCAAGTTATTGTCGGATCAACGAGCACAATATTGGCAACTCCGGTTGTGATTGTTCCACCGATAGGATAATTAAAACCGGGACTTAAAACATCTTGATAAGGATAGTTCCCTATATTTTGATTTCCCAATGTTCCATACGATGCTTTAAACTTCAAATCACTCAGCCACGCAATCTTATTTTTCAGAAAAGACTCTTCAGATATCCGCCAGCCAATAGCCCCTCCCGGAAACGTGGCATATTTTAGGTTAGGAGGAAAACGAGACGAGCCATCATATCGCACAACGAACTCAGCTAAATACTTATTCGCATAACTGTAGTTTACTCTAGAAAAATAAGAATCTAGCGCCGTTTCTGCTGCAGTTCCATTATTTCTTTGATTTTGAGCGTCACCTGCATCAAGCTCGGTTAATGTATTGGTAAAATAGCCTGTTCGAGTTCCAGAGAACGAACTATTTCTGAAATATTCATAAGAGTGCCCTACAAGTACCCCCAAATCATGCCTATTGAAATTCGCCTTGTATTCGAGAAGCTGTTGAAAGGTTTTATACATGTTTTGAATGCTACCCTGGCTCAACGCCCCGGGACCAAGTGTGATTAAACTCGTTAATCTTTGGTTAGCAAGAAAACGTTGTGAATTTCCTGAAAACTGTGTGTAGCCACCAATGATTGAAAATTTAAGCCCTTGTATAAGTTCCCAGTCCAGTTTAAGATTTGCTAATAGATCGGTCTCTCTATTTTTGTAAAAAGAATCATTATCAAAATAGGATACCGGCGTTCCCTTTCCTACCACACCCAAACCATAATCACCATTGCTCAACCTGTTGACATATATAGCTGGTACACGCACCACATTGGATATATTACCAAGCATATCGTTCCAGTCCATCGTAGCCGGCGGAGCGGGTTGATTATCGAGATATTGAGCACCAGACAATCGAGTGGTCAGCGTCACTTTTTTGCTGAAATGGTTCGTCATGTTAAAACGTAAATTGTAACGACTGTAATTGTTTTTGGTAACGATACCGTTTTGATACAAATATCCAGTAGATAGCATGTAGGAGGTTGATCCGGAATTGTTCGATATACTCAAATTGTGGGCCGTCTGTAGACTGGACTTTTTGAATACATTTTTAACATAATTTTCGTTTGGATAGTTTTCAGGATCGGAGCCATCCCGAAACTTCATTATTTCTTCTTCGGTATATGACCCTGGCTCGGCCTCGTTCATCAGGGTCGCATACTCCCAAGAGTCGACATACTCTGGATACGCTGTTGCACGTTGCGAACCGACATAGCCATTGTAGCTTACGTTAATTTTACCGTCAACACTTTTACCCATCTTTGTCGTTACCAAAATAACGCCATTGGCAGCCCTAGCGCCATAAATCGCTGCTGACGAGGCATCCTTTAAAACCGATATACTTTCCACATCATTTGGATCCACATCATTAAATGAATTTACTGGAATACCATCGACCATAATCAAAGCAGCGGGATTAGCGCCAAAAGAACCGACACCACGTATCTGAATACTGCCACCAGCAGACCCCGGCTGCCCGCTGCGCTGAATAACCGTCACGCCTGGCATTTGCCCTGTTAATGCATGAGATAGTGAGGACACCGGTCTATTGTTTATGTCTTTTGCATTAACCTGCGACACTGAACCTATTAACTCTGATTTTTTCTGCGTCCCATATCCCACGACGACCACCTCGCCAAGCTCCGAATCCAAAGCGACCAAAGTAATTGTCATCGGCGCTGTGCTAATCGCTGCAAGCTCCTGTGTTTCATAACCGATATACGAAACAATAAGAACGGCCGCCTGTGGAAGACCCGCCAACGAAAAGTTACCATCTACATCCGTACTTGTGCTTATGTCTTGGCCTTTCACTTTGATACTGGCGCCTGCCAACGGCTCAGCGTTTACGTCGACCACTTTCCCTTTAATATCGGCAAGCTTTATTTCCACAAGCTCTGCCTGACCGGAAGCCGTTTTGCGTTGCAAGATAATGGTGCCATTTTTTAGGCGGTAAGTGATAGGTTGGTCTTTGAACGTTTCTTCCAACACTTCTTGAACAGGTCGTTTACGCGCCACGATATTAACGGGATTGGTATGCTGCAAAACATCTCCCAGGTAGATAAAATTAATACCTGACTGCTTTCTGATTTTCTTCAACACATCCTTGAGCTTTGCATTTCGCTCGTGGAGACTGATGCTCTGCCCATCCGCACCAATACTTATCTGCAAAAATATCGAGGTCATCATGACCATAGTTAAAGATATTTTCATAATTACAAAAGGTTTAATTCTCTTTTGGCCACATACAGTTCGTCCAAAGAATTCAGCTATAAAATTCATACATTTGGTTAGTTAAAAGGTGGATATTAATTAGTCACTTGATTATTTTGAACCTTCTTTTCTTGATCGGGGGCGCTGGAACGCCTCCGATTCTTTCACACATTTATTTACCGACGATCAGCCTCCTTCCTTCAAGGTTAAAACTCATGCCCGTCGTCAGACGCAGCACCTCCAACACCTTCTCTACATCGTCAAATTTCGAAACCGACCCGCCGATTTCTACAGAAGGCAACCGACCTTCGTAAACGACCTGCACATCATACCATCGTGAAATCTTCTGTAGCGCCGTCGCTAACTTTTCCTTCTCGAAAACAAAGTATCCATTTTTCCAGGCGATAGCTTCTTCCACATCAACCCTACTAACCGCAAATTTATTGTCCCTAAATTTCGCCTGTTGCCCGGGCCTTAGCACCACCGCAGTGTGCTGGTCGTCCTTTGCCAAAGACAGCGCTACGCTACCTTCTATCAATGTGGTGCGAATACTCGATCCGTCGTTATAGGCGCTCACATTAAATACCGTTCCCAAGACAGATACTTTTTGGTCCGCGGCATGCACGATGAAACGCCGTGAAGGGTCTTTTTCTACATCAAAATACGCTTCGCCTGTTAGCTCCACTTCTCTACGGTCTCCTGCAAACACAACGGGATAACGCAAGCTCGATGCAGCATTCAACCAAACACGCGTGCCGTCTGCTAAGACCACTTGGTATTGGCCACCGCGCGGCGTTTTTATGCTGTGGAAACCATCGCCTTCATTGGTAGATTCCTCGGTTTTCGAAACCTCGTACACCAGCTGACCATTTTCCAACTTGGAAATGGTAAGGCCTGCCCGTGCCAGCAGTTGCTCTCTACCGCTATCATCCAGCTCCACCGCTGTTCCATCAGATAAATACAAAGTTGCTTTATTGGATCCTGGCAACACATCGTTGCGCTTCACAAGAACGGTCGTACCCTTCTGTGGAAACTGACCGCTGTAAAAGTAATACCCCATTCCCAGCACAAGAATCAGGCTCGCTGCGACCGACCACTGCCAAAGTTTCGTTCGTGGCTTCATCCGGGCGCGTTGATCCCAGCCAGCGCGCTCTGAAAGTTGATGCCAAATTTCTTGCTCTATGGACGTAACATCATCATATGTTTGTCGTCCCGCGGATCGTTTGCGTCCTTCTTGGATATACCAACTTTCCAGCAGCGCTTCTTCGGCTTTGGAACACTCCTTTCTGCTATATCGATCGAGAAGGTCTCTAAATTTTTTTTCTTCCATATTACGTATAATATATATAGGACGATTAGATCGACGGTAGGTATTAGAGTGAATGAAAAAAAATTACATCATCCTATATTACGATAGGAACTAGAAATCGCCGTTGTTGAAGAAAAGCAGTACCAAACCTGCACCGAGTTTATTACGAAGGATCCGCAAGGCATTGTTAATTTGACTTTTCACAGTATGCTCAGAGATGCTAAGCTTTTGGGCGATCTCTTTGTGGGACAATTGCTCCATTCTGCTTAAACGAAAAATTTGTTGCATTTTGGGAGGTAGTGTGGACACCCCTTCCTCGATCAATTGCTCCAGCTCGCGCCGCCGCACTTCTTGATCCGTAATGAGTGTCCCTGAATCCATGAAATCGTTGAAAGATGCCAAGTATCTGTGCACCACATGTTGATGCTTGATATAGTCCAGCACCATATTTCTGATGCAACGGTACACGTAGGAATTAAACGATGTTTCGAAAGTAAGCTGGGGAAGATTGACGAAAAGATTATAAAAGAAGGTCTGTACAAGATCCTTAGCTTCTTCTTCATTGGCTAACATGCGACGGGCATGAAGAAACAACACACCCCAATACCTATCGTAGAGATGAGAAAATGCAGCTTCCTCCCCGTCCTTTGCCAAAGCGATGAGCTCCATATCCGATAATTGGTTAAAAGAAGGCATATTGTCTACGTAATACTTACTGATCGAAACTGTACACATAGCCCCTACAGGTCAGCACCAACAGTTAGAAAAACTGACAAATAAAGTTCAGCAAATATTAATAGTTAAGTGATTCCCGTTAATATGGCCTACTCTACAGGGCACACCTCACAATTTCTATCCGCCAATTCATGTATAAGGCGTAATATCAGAAATACTTGGCAAAAAGAAAAAATTACCGCTCAAGCAAACGTTTGCGTTTTCTGCTTTTTTCATCGCAATCTACAAAGTGCGCCAACACGCTGTTATGTATTCGAGATCATTGTCGTAGAATCTTTTCCATGGCTTTCCCTTTTGCCAATTCATCAACAAGCTTGTCTAGGTAACGCACTTTCTGCATCAGCGGCTCTTCAATATCTTCCACGCGATACCCACAGATGAGGCCCGTAATTTTGGAAGCATTGGGGTTTAGTAACGGAGCGTCCTTAAAAAAATGCTCAAAATCTGTTTTTTGCGCCAAGATCTTTTCCAAGGCTTTCGCATCGTAGCCCGTAAGCCAAAAAATAATTTGATCGACCTCTTCTTTGCTTCGCCCTTTTCTCTCCGCTTTTTGTATATAATGCGGATAAACGCTGGTGAATGACATTTTATATACCCTCTCTACATTTTTCATAGCTTGCTATTTTTAAGGACAATTTACCAAAAAGATGGTAGCATCCCTATTTTTTATCGACGCCTATACATCTCCAAAGATACGCCTCGAATGCTAGACTGTTATTTTATTCGGGAACAGCTATTTTTGCATCAGCTCCTGCCGCAACTTTGCAGGAAAATGCTCTATTGCATACCGAAGCGCTGTGCGAGGCATCCCATGCTGCCGTGCTTTCACGAAAGCATATACCGCGTCCAGATTCACTTTACTATACAACTTTGAGCAGCCAGCCATATCCCTTTTGCACCAAATCATCATCCCGAAGCAATAGCGTATCCGCGATAGCAAGTCCAACATCCATAAACAATCCTTTGCGTGCCGGCACGATCAGCGAAACCGCCGCCGCCCGCTGCAACCAACGGTTATCCTGCACAGCCCAATGCTGCATCGCAGGGAGCAAATCGGGATACTTCATTAAAAAACTACCTACCGTATTGTTGCAAAAGTTGTCACATGTCGCCCAATTGGACACATATTGCGCTATCCACAGCCGGAAACGCTCCAAATCATCTTTCTCAAATTCCTTGCGGAAAGCATAGACCAGCTCAGACGCCAAAAAGGCTTCCTCTATCCAGCCGGCGGCCCACAGTTCGTCACAAGCTGCAAAGCAAGACTGCTTTCCCAAGGGTTTCATAGTTTTGATCCAACTTTTGGATAACTCCCGCAATTTCGGAACGCTAATGCCCAAAGTCTTTATATCGTCCTTATGGTATCGCTGCACAGCCTTCTGCCCTTCTTCATTTGCCAAACCTGTCAATGCTTGTCGTACTTCTATCAATGCATGGTTCATAGTACTATACCGCTCTTTTAAATGTTCTCCTACCTTACCTACAAAGCCGGTAAGGTAAACCAAAATGTAGCACCCTCGCCAGGTATACTGTCCACCCCTATTTCTCCCTGATGCCTATGGATGATATCTGCGCTGATGTATAGTCCTAAGCCAAGCCCCGATACCTTTATTCCGGAATCATCGGCACGCACATAACGCTTGAATATATTGTGCTGTTTCTCGAAAGGAATGCCTGGCCCTTGGTCACGCAAGGAGACACGTACAAACTGATTTTGTATTTCTACCTTAAAGCCTATCTCCTTGGAACGGGGGGCATACTTCAACGCATTATTCAAGAGGTTGACCAAAACCTGCTCTATACGGTGTTCATCTGCATACACCGATACATTCCTATCCCCTTCTATCAAAACGTTGTAACGATCCAAAGCCGGCATATTTGCACAGATATCCGTAAACAGATCGTTCAACACAAATCGCTTCTTGTTCAACTGAAGTTCACTATTCACGGTGCTTACATTAAGCAGATCATCAATCAGCTTGCTGATTCGCTCCATACTACGATTGGCCTGTTGCAGCAGCTTTCCCGAAAGATCGACATCCATCCGATCCTGTATACGCATTAAAAACTGTAGGGAGGCCTTCAACGAAGTGATGGGTGTCTTTAATTCATGGCTCGCTATAGATATAAAATCATCCTTTTGACGCTGCAAATGTTTATGTGTCGTGACGTCTAGCACCGTACCGAGCAATTTGTGCGCAGTACCGTCGCGATGGTAAAACACCTTCGCATGTACGCGAATCCAATGTACGGATTGGTCGCGCCTGAGAATCCTCGCTTCATACATCATCTTGCCGTCACGCGCTGCCACCGCATGTGCCTCTGCACTTAAATGTACGTCATCTGGATGGAAACTGCCCAGCAACTGTGCTCTTGAATCGGGGCTGGTGACATCAAAGATCTCATCAAACCGCGCCGAAGTAAGCACCTTGTCCGTATCATAATTAAATTCAAATGTGCCGATGTCCGCAGATTCCACCGCTAGAAGTGTTCGCTGACCGGCCTCTTCGATGGCTTTTCTAGATTTCACTTTCTCGGTTACTTCTATCGCCAGCACCAACACCGCATTAACTGAACCATTATCGGAGATCACTGGCTCATATACAAAATCTACCCAAACAGTCTCTGGTAGGCCAAATCGGATCAAAAGCAGTTCATGCTCCGTAGCGACAAAAGGCGTCCCCGAGCGGATAACCTCATCCATAATGGGCCCGTAAAAAGATGCCGCCTCGGGAATAGCATCCCACACCATTTTATAGGCTAGATTTTCTCTGTTCTTACCCACTAAGGTCAAATAACCGTCGTTGACTTCCACAATTTTCAAATCGGAAGATCGAATCACACAAATCCCGACCGGTGCTTGCCGAATAAGCAGACGGAAGCGTTCCTCACTGGCCAGCAGCTCTTCATGTTTACTGCTCAAGCTCTGCTGCGAAGCCAAAAGCTCCTCATTGGTAGCCGAAAGCTCTTCCACCGTTGCCGCAAGCTCATCATTCAGCGCCTTCATTTCTTCCACCAATGCCTGTTCCTTCGCCAAACTATCCACCAAGCGATGTTGCTGTTCTATATCCGCAAAAAGGTCTTCATCACTACTTAGCGGAAGTGAAAACTGACGGATTTTAGCGTCCGTCCAAGAAAGAATAAAATACGAAGGCGCATTCGTATCGCCGTAAACCGGCAAAATTTCCAAGTTGTCCCCCAGCTCCAGTAGCCTGCTATCGTCTTTTATCAAAAATCCAGCATCTCCCACCTTGATGTGGAGGGATTGCCCTAAGTCTTCCGCTTGTTGTAAGACTGCCGCAAACTGTAGATGGTAAGGCTCCTGCATATCTTCTTGTCCAAACATCCAACGAAAATCCCTACCTCGATAATTAGCAGAAGTATTAAACCGCAACAAGAATTCATAGGCTCTATTATAATCCACTATTATAAAATCTTCCGTATTCCCATTTAAAATTAAACGTGGGATATCTCCTTGAAATAACGCTTGAAACAACGGATTACTGATATAACTCATACCTCTAAATTAGCAATTTTCGTCAAAAAAAACAGGCGAATAAAAAAAGCACAACAAACTAAAAAACAAGGAATTAACAAAAAAAAATCTTTTTAAACACCGTCGAGTAACATTAAAAAATCTAGCAGGCGTCCGACAACTATTTTGCAGGCCCACAGCAAGACGACAACGCGATTCAACCCACATTTTTTCAGGCGCCTCTCTCCTCCCAACCGTGAACAAAATAAGCCTCTAGGAGTTCTATATTAAAAAAACATGAAAAGAACAAGCATACATAATCCTGCCGTCATTGCATTGATGGTGCACACGCAGCGGGCTGCTGACGCATTGCCGAAAAAAAACGCCGATGATCCGGAAAAACCCGACGAACTCGACAAGTTTCCTAAAGAGGGACAAGAAATAGAAAACCTTCCACCGGTACAACCCGACGTAGATCCGCTGGAGCGAGAGAATCCAGACGTGGAGGAATTAGAAGAAAACGAGAAACTGGACATCGATGACGACGATCTTGAAAAAGAGGCGGCTATAGAGCAACATATACCACAAGGAGAGACAATCGTTGTCGATCGCAGGATCGGTAAAGACGAATGGTAGTCTTAAAAAGCAGTTAAGTTGGCACTATTTTTCTAATTGTAGCATGTGCTCTACAGGGCGAAATACAAGTAACGGGCAGCAGCTTTATTTTTGTTTAACCTTAATGAGATGAGTCATGCTAACAGAGACAGAAATTACCATCGTGACCCTGCTGCAAAATCCGAAACGGACGGCAGCCCTTACCATAGCGGCTTTATCTGGCCGTGCGGATCTGGAAGAGAGCATCTACTCCCTGCATAGAAAAGGCGTTATCCATCTGCCCGAACGGGCAGCGGACGACGACCCGCTAGCCTACGTGAAGCTTACGAAGTTTGGCAAGCTTGCTAAGCTGAAAAGTCGTAATGCGACATCCTGATCCGGCGTTTATTCTAAAGCAAAAATCCCAAGAAGATAAACCTTGGGATTTTTTGTTTACGGCGTTCCATTCTTTAGATTGTCGCTATAAGTTGGGGTTGTTATTTAGTTCATTCAGCGGAATGGGAAACAGGTAATATTTACTGTTTGGTACAAAATTGCTTCCGTCAGGAAATTTGGTTATCCAGTGTCCTAGAATTCCTACCCTATTCCCAGCAGCGTCAACGAATGTTTCGTTACTTTCGCGGCGCTGCGGCGCAGTCTGAAGCCTTAATATATCGTACAGCCGAAACCCTTCCCCCCACAATTCCTTCCGGCGTTCCAAAAGAATCTCGTTGATGAGTGTTGATTTCGAATAGCTTGAAACAGCGACCAGTGGCAGATTACGTTTTTGCCGCAATTCATTAAGCACCTCAACTGCCCCAGCCAAATTATCCAAACGTGCTTTACTTTCTGCCTCAATCAACAATTGTTCCGATGAGCGCATCAACACGATATGCCCATCCCGATTTGGATGTTTGTTGCGGAATTTTCGATAGCGATAGGATCGGTATATTGCCTCAGCGGGTTGGTTTGCAATATCAAAAAGCGATTTTCGCACATCGCCCGTCTCAAATAAGTTAATGAAGTTTGGATCCGGCATAATACTGTTGTATCCGAAATAAAGGTTCGTACCACGTGCGTCCGTCGCGTAGGGCGTGGTTTCAATGTAGGCGAGATAGGACGCTCCGCCCTTATTCTGCGTTGGCGTTTGCGGGTGGCCCCAAATCCATTCGCTGTTGCTCACATCATTAAAGCCTTCCTTGTATTGATCGGCAGACATGATCGCGTATCCCTGTCTAGCTTTTATAGCGTAATCCCTTGCCTGTTCCCAGTTCTCCATCGTCAAATAGGTACGCGCAAGCAGCCCGTAGACTACGTGCAAATCCGGTCGATTTTTCACGGTACGCTGGTAACCCACCAATAGACGTTCAGCTTCCTTTAAATCACTGATCACCAAATTATACACCTCCTTCACCGTAGATAATGGTTTTGGGTTGGTATTGGGTGTGGTCGGCTCTGTGTAGATGGGCACCGCCTTCGCATTGGGGTCTTTAACATAGGTAAACTGATATTGGCGGACTAAGTTCAGGTAATTGTGTCCACGTAGTGCGTAGGCTTGTCCTTTGAGGTGCTTCAGCGTCTCTTTACTATTTTCTTCAAGGGGCAAGTTGGCAATAATATTGTTCGCATGGTCTATCGATGTGTACTGCAAGGTCCAAAAGAACAAAGCTCTCCGCGTAGTATTATCAAAAGGATCGCGAAAGGGATAAGAGTCGCGAAAACCATAACGTCCGTCGCGTGCAAAGGCGTCCTCACCCATCACCTCGTGGGTGAGGAAAACAGTGGGAAGGCCTGGATTATCCTGAGAGGTACTGTTTTCCAAAAGATAACGGATAGCGCCATTAACAAAAGCATTGATATTGTCTTCGGAATTGAAGACCTCAGGTGTCGTAATTTGGGTGGCTGGAGCCGTATCAAAAAAACTATCGCTACACGATGCAAATAGCAAAGGTAAGGAAGCCAATATAGCGTGAAATTTCAAGTTCATGATCTATTTCTAATTAAATTAAAAGGACACATTCAAAACAAAAGAGTAAGCTTTTTGTGCCGGATAGCGGTAATAGGTAGCACCATCTACCGTTTGCTCCGGATCTAACCCCTTGTGGGCGTAAAAAGTCAGCAAATTCTCGCCAACGAAGCGTATGCGTACATCAGCCAACGACCATCGGTTTACCAAATCTCGTGGAAGTGCATAGCTTAAATTGATATTTTTGAGCCGTGCGTAGGTTGCGTCATATAAAAACCGCGTCGACGGAATCGTATTCCAAGGATCAGAAACGTAGGACAAGCGCGGAAAGTCAGTATCCGTGCTTTCCGGCGTCCAACGATTCAACGCTTCCTTCGACCAAGCACGCCCAGGTGCCGAGCCCACATGCATCACCATGGGTTGATCGCCGTCGAAGATTTTACCGCCCAGATTATAGGAGAACAGAAAAGATAGCTCGAGACCTTTATAGTTGAACGTATTGCTTAACCCGCCGTACAAATCGGGCAACGAGCTCCCCTGGAAGTAAGGCGTAGCTTCCGTCTGATTTGCTGTAGTCGTTCTTCCCGTCACGCGACCTTCCGCATCCAGCTCGTCCTTGTACCAGGTAGCCTTACCCGTCTCCTGATCGACACCAGCCCACTCTTTGATATAGAAATCATAGATGGATCCACCTTCGACCATCTTCTTGGTATTACCGTATTGGCCAATGGAACCGGTCAATATTTCCTCTTGTGGCAACTTGGTAATCCTGTTCTTGTAGTGCCCGAAGTTTGCCGTTACCGTCCAGCGGAAATCTTTGTTGCGAATGGCAACACCGGTGATCTGCCCGTCGATACCGCGGTTGCTCAACGACCCGATATTGGCATTGATGCCACTGTATCCCGTCGACGGAGATAAGGGTTTCAGAAACAATAGATCTTTGGAGCGTCGGTCAAAGAAATCGATCTGGGCAATCAACCGATTGTTGAATAACGCTACGTCGGCACCGATATTCAAGTTCAAATTGGTCTCCCACTTTAAATTTGGTGTGGGCAGATCAGAGGGCAACAGCCCCAACATATCCAAACTGTTATAGATGGAGTAAAAACCGCCATATGCGAAATTACCAACCTTGTCATTGCCCTGTGCACCATAGCTGGCACGTAAATTCAAGTTGTTCACCGCCCGTATATTGGTCAAGAAGGCCTCTTTTTTGACATTCCATGCTCCACCAATTGACCAAAAGTCGCCCCAGCGCGATTGTTTGCTAAAGCGTGACGATCCATCCCGACGATAACTACTGGAGAAATGATAACGCCCCAGAAAATTATAGTTTAATTGGGACAGCCAGCTGGACAGACGATAATCTTCAGAGGTACCATTGAATATACCACTCAATGTGCCAGCTGAAGGTTCCGTTTTGCCAAGCACCTGAAAACCGGTGCGGCCGCCGGATAGCGATGATCGATTTTCTACGTAAACTTCTGGACCTAATAACACGGAAAAGTTATGCTTATCAAGCAGATTAAGCTCATAGTTCAAGAAACTGTTCACCGTGTAATTCAATGCGCGACTCGCACTTCTGCTTGCCGAACCCGAGCCCTCAGCGATCACACCCGTGCTGTAATACGAATGGGAATAACTGTGCGAGCTAGATGCCCGATAATCCACATTCGCCGTGCTGCGCAGATAAAGGTTCTTAAGAAAGGAGATCTTAAAGTTTGTTCCCAACAATACCGCATCGTTTTTGGTTCCTGAAATAGCATGTTCTGCGCTTCCTAAGATATTGGATCCGCTTGCTGCTGTCGTGGGGCGCCACAGTCCGTAGTCCCATTTCCGACCGCCATCTTCATCCAGCACATAAGAACCATCGGCATTTCGTTCATAAACCGGGTATATGTTCGAAATGAGGCGTTGAAAGTTCGCATAGTTACCGGTATTGCTATCACTTTGATTGGGCGAGCGCTGCGAGCCCGACGAGAGAGAGACATTGGCTCCGATCTCAAACCAGCTATTTACTGTTGATTGCACATTTGTCCGAAAATTATAACGTTCAAATTCCGAGGTGCGTATCCAGCCCTGCTCATTGAGATAGCCACCTGAAAAATAGTAGCGTGTATTTGCACTTCCTCCACTGGCGCTGAGGTCATATTGTTGACGAACGCCCGTACGTGCTATCGCTTTTCCCCAGTCGTCGTTCCACAGCGGCGTGGCTCCCGCCAGAAGCTTGCCGTCTAGCCCTACCGGCCTGGGGTACTCCGGACCAAAAATATTAACCTTCAACGCACCGTCAACGAGATAATCTGTCGCATATTGGGCCGCCACATCAGCGGTCTTGCCTTGGTCCAGTTGTGTATTCCGTATCGCTTCCCATTGCAACTCGTAGTATTCCTGAGGCGACAGGTAGGCATAATCGTCCACCGCTCTACCGGTAAAGCCATAATTTGCAGAAAAGTTAATGGCCGTCTTCGCATTCAGCTCTCCCGATTTTGTGGTGACGACGATGACACCATTCGCACCACGCGAACCATATAGTGCGCTAGCCGTCGCATCTTTCAAGACCGAAATGGAGAGGATATCTTTTGGATTCAGATTATTGGGATTCGCTCCCGGAATACCGTCGACAACATAGAGTGGCGCCGTGGACGCATTTACCGAGCCCACACCACGGATAAAAATATCGGCATCTGCTCCCGGCTGCCCCGATGAAGCGATAGACTGCAAACCGGGCACACTGCCCTGCAGGGCTTTGCCAATGGTCGTGATCTGCAATCTATCCAGCTCCTTGGCACCTATGGTCGCCACAGACCCGGTATATCTTGATTTTTTTGCCGTAGTATATCCCACGACAACCGTTTCTTCCAAGGTGTTTTCGGAAGCCTGCAGCTCCAATACGGCGGGTGATTGCTCCACAGTAATCGTCTTGGTTTCATAACCGACAAAGGAAATGCTGATCGTGAAAGGTAGCTTTTGGCCAGTAACAAACTGAAATCGGCCAAATTTATCCGTCGTCACCGTATGGGTAACGGACTGCAAGCTGAGCGATGCGCCGACCAATGGTTGTTTTGTCGTTGCATCGATCACCGTGCCGCTCAGCACGGCGTTGATAATGGGCTTTGCTTGCTCCTGCCCCTGCACATACGGGAGGCATAAAACCAGTAGCACCGCATAGAGGCAGTAGCATACGCTATGTTTTTTCATTAGAATAATTTTTGTGGTTGGGTAATAGAAAACCAGCTGTCATCTTTTAAGTATGATGACAGACCGGTCTTCCTCGATTAATAAGGATAGTTAGAAAGTCTTGATTATTGCATGACCCGAACGACGGAAATTTCGGACAAATAGATCCAAAGCGCCATTTTGCTGATCCGCATATACGCGTTTACAAAGGAGCTGACTTGTCTCCGATTAACATGGATTCCAAATGTTTTTTGCCCGCCGACCTGAGCAAAGAGAAATGTCGAAAAAAAATACGCATCTACGCGAAATGCCTTCATGGTTTTGAGTTGTTTAAGGGTAAATAATGACAAGTGCCAACGCCAATTGATTACTTGTATAGTTTGTATCGTTCCATATAAAATGGTATTGATAGGGCAAATATAGAAATTGTTTTAAATAAAGTCTACCTTTTTTATAGATTTTATTTTTTTGCTGTATATAGCCCTTACATCGCATAACAATAGCTAACTAAAAGGAGAGACAGGCTAGCAAAAAAAGAGTCAATCAACAAACTTAGTTGATCGCATTCCGTTCTACTGAAGGGACATCGTAGAACATAAGCATTATGGGAAGAACGAATAAACTGGGTATGGTTAAGCATGGAGCGCGACTGTTGCTGGGTATCTTTATGCTGTTTGCCGGCATTGCGCATCTGACCTTTGCGCGAAGGGCCTTTCGGGCGCAGGTTCCCGATTGGGTGCCGATGGATCCGGATCGCATCGTGGTGCTCTCAGGTGTCGTAGAAATTGGCCTGGGCCTGTTGGTTATTTTTGCGGGACACCGCAGCCGGTCTATCCCCTGGCTCTTGGCTATCTTTTTCGTTCTCGTATTTCCGGGCAACATTGCCCAATACCTGAACCATCGTGACGCCTTTGGACTTGATTCCGATACCGCACGCTTGACTAGGCTATTCTTTCAGCCTGTCTTGATCTATTGGGCACTGTGGAGCATGGGAGCCGTCCCTCCAAACATCAGAAAAAATCGCGCAACGCTTGGTTCCGGATGAGCTTTTAGATAAGTGCCATTCGGCTATCAAAATTTGCTGATAGCAAAATGCCCGCTATCGCGGGCATTTTAAAATTTCTATTGCTGTATCTTAAAGAATAGCTTCGCGTACGCGAACCAACTTTTCCAGTAGTCCTTCCAACAAATCCAAGTGGAGCATATTGGCGCCGTCGGATTTTGCATTGGCCGGATCAGGATGTGTTTCGATAAATAAACCATCAGCACCTACGGCAATAGCTGCCTTGGCAATCGTTTCAATAAGCGCAGGCTTGCCGCCTGTCACACCCGAGGTTTGGTTGGGCTGCTGCAGCGAGTGTGTACAATCCATAATCGTCGGTACGGCAAAAGCACGCATTTCCGGAATACCCCGAAAATCGACAATCAGGTCTTGGTAGCCAAAGGAGTTTCCGCGATCGGTCAAAAACACCTTGTCATTGCCCGAATCTTTTACTTTATCCACCGCAAACTGCATGGATCCCGCCGAAAGAAACTGTCCTTTCTTGATATTCACCACCTTGCCGGTCTCTGCTGCCGCTACTAACAGCTCGGTTTGGCGACACAAAAATGCCGGGATCTGTAACACATCGACATAGGCTGCGGCCATAGCGGCTTCATGGCTTTCATGAATATCCGTTACGGTAGGTACACCAAAAGTCTTCCCTACTTTCTCCAATACTTTAAGTGCCTTTTCGTCGCCAATACCGGTGAACGAATCCACCCGAGAGCGGTTTGCTTTGCGGTAGGAACCTTTAAAGATATACGGAATATTGAATTTATCGGTTATCGTGACAATGCGCTCCGCAATACGCAACGCGATCTCCTCACCCTCTATGGCGCAGGGGCCGGCCATCAAAAAAAACTGTTTGGAATCAGCATTCTTTATGCCCGGCAAATACTGTTGAATCATATAATACTGTTGGTAATTAATTTCCTAATTCTGACATGAACTTGATCCGCATCAACTGCACATCTTCGAACGTATAATCTTCCTCCCCAAGCTCGGCCAAAGCGTCCTTAATGGAATCTACCTCGGCGGAGCGGAAGTAATCATACACTTCATCTTGTCGATCGCGATCGATCATTTCGTCCACAAAATATCCAATATTGAGTTTGGTACCCGAGTTGACGATCGATTCTACTTCTTTCAGCAGGTCTTCGTAACTGATACCTTTGGAAGAAGCAATATCTTCTAAGCCAATTTTACGATCAATATTCTGGATAATGGACACCTTGAGCGCCGATTTATTGGCCGTACTTTTCACCACCATATCCTGAGGTCGATCGATATCATTATCCTCCACATACTTCTTGATCATTTCGACGAAAAGACTACCGAATTTTGCAGCTTTGCCCGCTCCTACACCTTGGATCTGCTTTAACTCGTCCAAGCTCACCGGATAGTGTGTGCACATCTCGTCCAAGGAAGGGTCTTGAAAGATCACAAAAGGTGGCAATGACTTTTGCTTTGCAAGTTTTTTACGCAGCTCTTTCAACATCTTCAAGAGCTCCGTATCCAATGCTCCGGCGCTCGATCCCATATCATCGCCTAGCTCATCGTCCGATTTTTCCATCGGCCGGTTCAAGATAAACTTAATGGCATAAGGGTTTGCCAAGTATTTCTTTCCGCTCTCCGTCAATATCAACAAACCATAATGGTCAATATCCTTCTTCATAAATCCGTTGAGCTCGGCCTGTCGGATCAATGATTTCCAATAGTTTACGCCCTTTTCCTTGCCCTTTCCAAACAAACGGTGCGTATCATGCTTATAGGATGAAATAGGCTGGTTATTCTGCCCGATCATCACATTGATGATGTGATGATCATCGAATTTGTCTCCTTGTTCCTTTACAAAACCAAGCACCTCCAACAGCGATTCTTCTGCATCAAATTGTGTTTTCTGCGTACGGCAATTGTCGCACATACTGTTGCAGCCGGTCTCGTCAAACTGCTCGCCGAAATAATGCAATATCTGCTTCCTTCGACAAACAGAGGATTCCGAATAATCGATCACTTCCTTTAATATCTGTGTGCCAATTTCTCGTTCAGAAACAGGCTTATCCTTCATAAATTTAGTAAGCTTCTCAACATCCTTCTCCGAATAAAACGCCAAACAATACCCCTCACCGCCATCACGGCCGGCACGTCCCGTCTCCTGATAGTAGCCTTCCATAGACTTGGGGATGTCGTGGTGGATCACATAGCGCACATCGGGCTTGTCAATACCCATACCAAAAGCTATGGTCGCCACAATGACCTGCACATCTTCCATCAGAAACTTATCCTGCGTGTCTGCTCGTGTCTTGGCATCTAACCCGGCATGGTAAGGCAATGCTTTGATACCGTTAATATTTAAAACCTCGGCGATCTCCTCCACTTTTTTGCGGCTCAAACAGTAGATAATACCGGTCTTGCCCGCATTCGCACGAATAAATTTCACGATCTCTTTCACCACGTTCTTCTTGGTGCGCACCTCATAGTATAAGTTGGAGCGGTTAAAAGAAGATTTGAATAAGGTGGCGTCGTTCATCTGCAAATTTTTCCGGATGTCAGATTGCACCTTGGGCGTCGCGGTAGCTGTTAAGGCAATGATAGGAATACCTTCGCCGATACCATTGATCACCTGGCGGATTTTCCGGTATTCCGGACGGAAATCGTGCCCCCATTCCGATATACAATGTGCCTCATCAACAGCAACGAAAGACACTTTGATCTGTCTCAAGAATTGCGTATTTTCTTCTTTTGCTAACGATTCCGGAGCCACATAGAGCAACTTCGTCTTCCCATCGGTCACATCCTGCTTCACCTTGGTAATTTCACTTTTATTCAACGATGAATTGAGAAAGTGAGCAATGCTTTCATTGCCGCCAAATGCACGCATTTGATCGACTTGATTCTTCATCAAAGCGATCAAGGGGGAGATAACGATAGCGGTACCCTCGCTCATTAAAGCGGGCAATTGATAACAGATTGATTTCCCTCCACCAGTAGGCATAATAACAAACGTATCTTTCTTATTGAGGATGTTTGTTATGATAGCTTCCTGATCACCTTTGAATGTATCGAAGCCGAAAAATTCCTGCAAATTGTCAAATAGTGATTTTTCTATTTCCATTGACTGTAGAACAAAAAATTAGATGGACCTGTGACTTTTATGCGTCTTAAATAACTTACTTTTGTAGTTTCGTAATATAAAATTAGATATTTTTTCTGTGATACACAACATCGATATTAAAAAGAACGCGGTGGATACACTGCAACTGGAAGCTGCGGCCATACAACATTTGACCCAAACTATCGATCAGGATTTTGTTGACATAACGAACAGAATATTGAATTTACAGGGTCGCGTGATCGTGACAGGCATCGGAAAAAGTGCCATCATCGCGCAGAAAATGGTCGCGACCTTCAACTCAACTGGAACGCCCGCCATCTTTATGCATGCTGCTGATGCTATCCATGGCGATCTGGGCATCATCCAACCTGACGACCTCATCATCGCCCTGTCGAAAAGCGGAAATACACCGGAAATAAAGGTATTGGTTCCCTTTTTGAAACAAATGGGCAACAAGCTTGTGGCCATGGTGGGCAACCTCAACTCTTTCCTTGCACAGCAGGCCGATCATATTCTGGACACCACCGTGGAAAGGGAAGCATGTCCCAATAATCTGGCACCAACAACGAGCACCACAGCCCAACTGGCGATGGGCGATGCACTGGCGGTAGCCCTACAAACATGCCGACAATTCTCGGATCGCGACTTTGCAAAGTACCATCCTGGCGGTGCCCTTGGCAAGCAGCTTTATATGCGCGTAGCGGATCTATCGGACAGTAATGGAAAACCAGAACTAGCACCCGATGCCAACATCCGCGAAGTCATCATCACCATCACCAAGCATCGATTGGGTGCAACGGCAGTCATTGACAACGATGAACTGCTGGGTATCATCACCGATGGCGATATCCGCCGTATGCTGGAAAAACATGAAGACCTCACGGGATTAAAAGCAAGAGACATTATGGCCAAAGCACCCAAAACGATAAACCGAGGAGAGCTCGCCGTGGAAGCCCTGCACCGTATGCGACAGGATAACATCTCTCAACTGCTGGTGGTAGAAAACGGCAAGTATCGCGGTATTGTCCACCTCCAAGACCTTTTGAAAGAAGGAATTATCTAGCCTTTCTGTAATATTTTTGTTTATTTAGCTAAAACGAAGCGATAACGCGCTGTTAATTCGTAATTTTGGCTTGTATTTTGATTAGATTAGGTATCTACTAAAGAAAACGAAAAATGAAAAAAACATTAGGAATATTAGCCGTATTTGTAGCGATTATCGGATTTACCGCCATGGCCACAGCCATTGGAGAATTCAAATTTGAGAAGGAAACCCATGATTATGGCAACATTCCACAAAACAAGCCTGCTACATACGATTTTAAATTTAGCAATGCCGGAGATGCACCGATCATCATTTCAGAAGTAAAACCTTCTTGCGGATGTTCGGTAGCTGAATTTACCAAAACACCGATCAAACCAGGTGAAGCAGGAACAATCACCGTAACCTATAACGCAGCAGCGAAAGGCCCATTCACAAAACAATTTACGGTGAAGTCAAATACCAAGACACCTGTAAAAACACTGACCGTAAAAGGTAGTGTCGAATAAATATTGAATACATTTTTACCATCTAAGCCATCGTAACGATGGCTTTTTTTTGCCCATTACTTTAAAACTTTACCCTAACTCTCCTTACTAGCATTTTCTTTTTCTTATTTTTGCAGCACATAAACAAATTATTCTACGATGCCAAAGATATCGAACAAAGGTATAGCAATGCCTGCTTCGCCGATTAGAAAGCTAACGCCCTTTGCTGATCAGGCGAAAAAAGATGGCAAGAAAATTTATCACCTCAATATCGGTCAACCCGATATTGAAACGCCGGAAGGCATGTTGAATGCCTTAAAAGGTATTGATTTCAAAGTGTGGGCCTACACGGCGTCGGAGGGCACGGCGTCTTACCGCGCCAAGTTGGCAGAATATTACAACAAACTGAACTATAACATTAGGCCTGTTGATATATTGGTCACCAATGGTGGCTCGGAGGCCATCACCATTGCGATGCAGGCCTGTTTGAATCCCGGCGAGGAAATCATTATCCCAGAACCTTTCTACGCCAATTACAATGGCTTCGCCTGTGCGGCCGACATTGTGGTTACACCGATCATGTCTTACATCGACAATGGTTTTGCACTGCCCGCAATTGCCGAATTTGAGAAATTGATCACCGAAAAAACAAAGGCTATCGCCATCTGCAACCCCAATAACCCAACGGGGTACCTCTATTCACGAGAAGAATTGGAAGCACTGCGCGACCTCTGTTTGAAGCACGATCTCTACCTCTTCTCGGATGAGGCTTATCGCGAATTCTGCTACGATGGACGCGAGTTTATTTCACCCATGCACCTGCAAGGCCTCGAAGAACACGTCGTCGTATTCGATACAGTATCCAAAAGATATTCGGCCTGTGGTGCTCGCATAGGTTGTTTGATCACCAAAAACCGTGAGCTTTACCAAACGGCATTAAAATTTGCACAAGCTCGACTAAGTCCTTCCCTAGAGGGGCAATTGGCTAGTGAAGCGGCCGTGGATACGCCTGATAGCTACTTTGAAGCGGTTTCCAAAGAGTACACTGCACGCCGCGATACCTTGGTAGCTGGACTGAACGCTATCGAGGGCGTATTTTGTCCCAATCCAGGTGGTGCGTTCTACGTCGTTGCTAAATTTCCCATTGACAATGCCGACCGCTTTTGCCAATGGATGCTCGAAGAGTTTTCGTACAACAACGAGACCGTGATGATGGCACCGGCAACTGGATTTTATAGCAGCGAAGGTGCCGGACAAAATGAGGTGCGCATGGCCTACGTACTGAAACAGGAAGACCTGCAAGCGGCTTTAGCCTGTATCGCCGAAGGCTTAAAACTGTACCCCGGACGCAGCCTATAAACCAGCACGGATTTCGCCGCGACCAAAAAACATAAGCGATAGGGTTTTACCTTATCGCTTTTTTTAAAACAATTTCTTTTCCCATACGTTTTATTATCAGTACTAAAACAAAATGAAGACTATGGACAAACTGAAGAAATTTGACCTTATGGCAAAGATTACCAGAGAGCTGGAAGATGTAAGAAATAGCCAGCAGGCTGTTTTAGAAAAAATTGGTAAAATCGAAGTGGACAATATCGAATTGGGTGATAAAACCATCGAGTCCAAAATACCGGACATTTACCAACGTACCGCCGATAACGCTGACGCAATCAAAGCTATATTGGATTCTTTCCAAGAAAAAACGGAGGAATTCGGCGAAAAAAACAACGTTGAAAAATTACGTGAACAAGAGGCTATTAATAATCTGAAATAGTCCAGACACGTCAATTTCGGCACATCAAAAAAAATGGCACCCCCTATCGGATGCCATTTTTTTATCTGCATGATGTCCGCCGCTCCAACAAGAAACAAACGTCCTCCAACGTATACTTAGGCAAGCGTATTCTTTTCCTATCTCGAATACCAAATAACCACCAATATAAAGCCTCTTCTCTAAGAGAGCAATCTCAGAGTAGCAGAAAATCTATAAATACATTCGCCAAAACGAACGCTTCCTAAAGTTTATACAGGAAAAACAATGAATACATTAGTTTCTTCTATTACCAACGTAGGCTCTCGACGAAAAATGATCCATTTTCCATCAGTCCATCAAAAAAAATCGGCTTCGTATCTAATCGATTCCAATCCCGTTGAAGTTCACATGCATATTGGGTCACAGAAGATAGCTGAACACCTGCCTGTTCCATCCTACGCAAAGCCGTTTCATGGGCGATTGTAGAGGTGCCGCCAACAGCGTCCACAAGCGTATAGACTTCATATCCTTCTTTAAGTAAATCTAAGGCTGGGAATGCCAGACAAACCTCTGTCCATAGAGCACAAATAACCAGTTTCTTTTTGCCCAAAGCCTTCACCGCCTCTTGAAATTCTTTATCTTCCCAAGAATTGACCGACGTGCGGTCTAATTCCGGGACGTCGGGCAACACGGATTTGATGTGCTTTAACGTTGGCTTGTTAATACCACTTTCGACGTTCACCGTTGTCAGAATAATGGGAACGTTGAATCCCTTCGCCAATTTACAAACGGTCACAATATTTTTCACCAATGTTTCGTGATCCATTGATCTTACAGAGTTAACCTGTAATGGTTGATAGTCAATAAGGATAAGCGCAGAATTTTCCGGCGTAATCAAATGATCCGTCTTTGGATCTCTAAAAGGACTGATACTACTCATGTTAAAAAATTATTAATACTGAAAACGATCTGTTTATATAAATATTAAAAAAACAGTATAAGGTTGCAAATAATCTTGCTAAAACGTAAATTCCAACACCGATCCAACGAAGAAACCATCTTTTTGATTCTCGATGACATCGTTGATAAAATTTCCAGTTTTAAAATACTGAACCCCTATATTAAAATTCGAAAATTTGTTAATATCCCATGCAACACTGCTAAGATACGCCGTACCGATATAGCGTTGGGTCGACCCAGACGATGACAATGTAAACAATCCGTTAGGTCCATAAATACCATCATGATGTGCATATCGCCAATTGAAAACAACGTTAAAGTCGAGTACGATGTTTTTATGAAGGTTCCATGCTCCAGAAGGGTGAAGGTCTATCAGATTAGCCGGTCCGACCTGCGGGTTAAAACCGAAGTATCCCCCTTTTGGATACAATGGATTAAACGTACCCAAACGACCATCCCCCTTCGTTCTATCCCCAGAAATGTAGTCGTGACGAAGCTTAAAAAGCGGAGTTCCCGGTATATCCGGAAACGAATAACTAACTTCAGCCGAACCTGTCCAAGCACGTATGTTGCCAGAACCGAATTTTCCAAACTGATAGGCTCCTTCAAAATTGTAATTGAATTCGTGGTTGCTACGCGAAAGCCGAACCCCTACTGTATGCCGTAACTCATGACCCAAACTTTCGTCAAATCGAGCATCGGCACGATCGATTCCTAGATAATAAACATCAAGTTGAAGATCTCGGGAACCATTGTAGGTACTATAAGCTCCCCAGAGGTTAGGTCTTCGATTAGAAACATTGTCAAAAACACCGAAATTAATCCGCCCATCGGCAAGCACAAACGCATCTAGTGTCAGTGTAGACGACTGATACGCTGCCTTTACACCATCAAAATACAGCCGTAGATTGGGGCCATTGCGTACATCTATAAGACGGCCGCTCCCGTATTGCACTTCCTGCCGTCCGACACGTACGGTAAGCGATTTATCTGATTTCTGGTAAGGAACCACGTCTAGAAACAGGTTTTGGACATTCAATTTATCTTCGTCAATACGTCGAGGACCATTTTTTCGACCATCCTCTAGACCGCTACGTAATTGTCCAAATAAGCGCCAGCGCTGGCCGATGTGGATGTCTACATGAGCCTGATAGCGTTGCAGCAAGAAAATATCCCTTCCTACCCCCGGATCACCCCAATCCTCGTTAACAGCATAATCCAGCTCCTGCCTGATATCGGCTCCCAAAGACAAGTATACATTGTCACGCCCTGAAATCGGAATGAATTTCATCCCGTTGTAAAAAGTACGCACACTATCTTTAAGACCCACGTAGTTTTCATCATAACGCATTAGTTCAAAAGGCTGAGCTAACAGGTACATTGGTGCAACTACTAGAAACAAGTATATTAAAAGGTGCCTCATGTATTATATTTTTACCTGAAAGAAAGTAAGGGACTTCAACCTCATCGCTCCCCCGGGGGGCATCAGCAGCTATCCTTTACGTTCGATACCAACTTATCGCAGTAGAAAACATGATCCAACGAATACTTTCTGGCAACCACTATTGGTTCTGATATCCGCCGAAATATTTTACCGGAGACCATACGGGAATAACTTCCAAAGGTCTTGGAGCAACATTCTCGTAGTCGCTATCGCCATACACCACCTTTCCATCGGCGATAGTCAGCTTACTCGTAATATTTCGAATCGTTTCATCGGGAGCTGTGAAGTAATCATGGTCTAAAATAATGAGATCGGCAAAATACCCTTGCTCAATCCGGCCTTTTTTCTCTTCACGTATCAATTCGTATCCTTTATGCGTTGCGAGTCGAAGTGCGGTAGTTCTGTCTAGTGCATTCTCTTTTGCCATCACCTGTCGTCCACCTACAGTCTTGCCCGTTGTAATCCAGTAAAGTGCCACCCATAGGTTGTATGATGCCACGCGTGTACCATCCGTTCCTAACCCCGCTGGAATCCCCAGTTCGAGAATTCGCTTTATCGGAGGTGAATTCAATGCGGCTTTCCTTCCATAGCGTCGGATAAAGTTTTCCCCTTGATACGCCATACGGTGCTGGATAGCAATCCCACCACCTAAGGCTTTGATGCGTTTCATATTTTGCTCACTCACGGTTTCGGCGTGATCAAAAAACCAAACCAACCCATCAAGCGGCGATTCTTGGTTAACTTCTTCGATTACATCTAGAAAACGATCGATACTTTCATTATAGGTAGCGTGCAACCGAAATGGCCAACGATTACTAACGAGTAACTTGATCACCCTCTTTAGCTGAAATTCCATGACAGGAGATAGTTCCGGCCTCGGAAACAGAAAGTTTTCGAAATCAGCTGCATCTGCAACAATGTTTTCACCTCCCCCGCCCACATAATAATCTACTTTATTTGTAGGACGCTCTGCATGCAGCTCCACCATACCTATCCAACGGGTAAAATCTTCGTGTTCCGTTCCTTTTTTTTGAGCGAACAAAAAATGAGGTAAACGAACCGTGATTTTTCCCTGCTCGCTCAGGTTATTGGTAATGCTGTAATCATCTGGAAAATTCTGGAAACCTCCTCCGGCGTCCATCACGCCGGTAACGCCAAGACGATTCATTTCCAACATGAACTGAATGGTAGAGTTAACCTCTTCTTCTTTGGTCAAGCTGGGTAATTTTGCTAAGGTAGAGTATAGAATAAAAGCATTGGGTTCTGCTACCAATAGACCCGTGGGGTCACCGTTTTCGTCTTTCTGGATTAAGCCTTGTTCAGGATTGGCGCTGTCGCCCGTAATATTGAGCTTTTTCAACCCCGACTTGTTAAGCCATGCTTTGCCGTAAAGATACAGGATGAATGTGGGCACATCTCCAGTAGCCTCATTTATCTCCTCTATAGTAGGCAGGCGCTTTTCTTCGAATTGATATTCATTCCACCCTCCCACCACACGTACCCATTGTCCTTCTGGGGTTCTCTCGGCTTGCTCCTTTAGCATTTGTAACGCGCGTTTGACAGAAGTAACGCCATCCCAACGCAGTTCGGCATTGTAAAAACGTCCACCACGAATAACATGCATATGGCTATCAAAAAGACCAGGAACAACCCTTCTGTTCTTGGCATCTATGATCTTCGTATTTTTACTTTTCAGCTTTAGGATTTGGGCATTTGTACCAGTTTGTAAGATTTTACTACCTGCAATAGCGACGGCTTGCACTTCCGTGTTTCCATCGTCTAAGGTTGAAATTCTACCATTCGTTAGAATGATATCCGCTTTTTGGGCCAGTACTGTCGACGATGTAAATATCGAGAGGCTCAGTATTATATGGTGAATTGTCTTCATACTTTTGCGACTTACATGATAAAGGCGGGACTTACGTCCCTGCCTTTCGAGTTTAACGTATATACCTTATAATTTTTAGCGTTTTAACATTTCGCGGGCGTATTGTACGCCAATACCATAAGCTCCGCCAAATCTAACCACTAGGTCGTTCACAGGTTTATACGTTTCCTGACGCGACCAATCTCTTTGCAATTCTAGCAAATACTGCAACGAAGTGATAGGCTTCACTCCTGCCTGCACCATACGACTTATTGACTGCTCGTGTGCTTCTTTAGAGACATCGCCACAAGCATCCGTGATCACATATACATCGTATCCCTCACTGATGGCTGACAAAGCGGGGCCAACAACGCAAACGCTAGTCCAAAGACCTGCCATAACGATTCTCTTTTTACCCTTTCCGGTAATGGCTTTGTGGGCATGAACATCCTCCCAAGTATTCATTGTCGTGCGATCAATGTACTCCTTCGTGTTAGGGAAAAACTCTAAAATCTCCGGAAATACCGGTCCCGAAAATGATTTTTCGGCTACTGTCGTTACCACTGTAGGTATATTGAAGATCTTCGAAGCGCCAGAAATAACGCCTACGTTATTTCTCAACTCGATCGTAGAAATACTGTGTGTAGCAAATGCCATTTGCCCCTCATGATCAATGAGCAAAAGTGAATGATTAGTCGGATCCAACAATTCAGGACTAGGTTTCTGTGCAGATGCAACAACGCATGCAAGACCGAATGCGATTGATAGAATTACTTTTTTCATTTTTAATTTTTAAATGATTGTATATTAATATTTGAATGTTTATACGTATCTATAAAAGCAGACCCAACTTTAACACCAGTACCTCATCCTTATTGTTTCTAAAAATGTTTCCCTGTGCTACGGAAGAGGTAAAAATTCCAATTTCGAATAGTTCCTCATCCAAGAAAATCATACTATACATAACTTCTGATCTTTGTTTGCAACAAATATGCAACAACAGATTATCCTATGCATTGAACTAGTTTAAGAAATACTAAAAAAATCAATCTAATTCATGTTATTGTATACCATAGAAGAAATGGTTAGACCGGATATTACTTGCGAGACAATCTTTTGCGAATAGTACTAATAAATTCAGGCGAGACCCCCAGATAGGAAGCAATATAATATTGAGGAACACGCAAGGGGATCGATGGATATAATTCGATAAACTCCAAATACCGTTCAGTAGCAGTCATTGTAATAGTGGATATCAGTCGGCGTTGAAGTTTCGCAAAACTATTTTGTACGAGCATACGAAACACTTTTTCAAATTTGGGTATGAAAGTAAGCAGTGTCTCCTTACTATTCGGTGTGAGCACAAACATTTCCGTATCTTCGGATACCTCTATGTAGAGTTTAGAGGGGGTTCTGTCTTGAAAAGATTCGATATCGCTCACCCACCAGTCTTCGACAGCAAAGGAAAGCGTGACTTCAGCACCCTTTTCATTAATACTGTAAATTCTAGCACAGCCTTTTCGTATGTACCCCTCAAAGTCACAAATTTCACCTTCACGAAGCAACATGGTTCTCTTCGGGAGCTTACGGTAACTCAATATACTGGTAAACAATTGTATCTCCTCTTGGGATAACTCAACATATTTCGTGACATTTTTTAAAATTTCGGAATACATAGTTATAAAAGATTATGCAGTCTTACGATTTGGCCGTAAACTATAGTTCGATAAAATTTTCTTGACGGTCTTTAAGACAATCGTTTATTTGATTGGTGTCGATGCTCCAACCTGAAAACATCCCGCAAAGGTTTCGTTCGGAAGGCTTGGGATTCAACTCCTCCTCCCTCACCTTCAATGCCTACAACAAGGCTCAGAAGATCATTAAACTCGAGTTTATAAACGTACGAATCTTTTAAAGGATAATATGCTATCGTCCATATTCTCTGTGTTCATACTTACAAAAGTAAATGATCTTAAGCATTCAAAAATTTAACTGGATTAAGAAATGAACAAAATTTTAGCCCCAACTGCTTTAGTTGAACGAATTACAATATGTATCGTCGGATGACCGACAGCTCATTACATGGTAAGGGCGATGTACACATGTCGCGTACAAAAGAAGCAAATCCGCATTAACTGGTCTTGTCTCTTTAAAATACATCATATTTAAATGATGCGTATACGCTATCAATGCGCAACTTATGTACAACTGTCGCCATTGCTGTTGGTTAGCTTTTAGACTAGCTATAGACCGAATCATTTAAGAGTGGAGCCTTTATATCTCAATGTTGTAAAACGTAAGCGGTATCGAGCAGCGCAGTGCTGAATAGAAGAGGCTCACGGCATTTTATCATTTGTTCCAGACTCCATAATCCTATGCATCTCGCTTCTTAAACACGCTCATGAAGTACTCATTACATCGTCCAGGCATATTAAAATATAACCTTAAAAGTTATGCAATCAGAACATTTCCGGATCTAGAGACTGCAATATTAAACGTGAAGATGAAATTGCATTGTTACCATTTAATGGTAGAGGGGGGGGACTCTGGCCTGCTACTAATGGTTTGTTAGTGGTCACATTTACAGGATGAAAAAAAAGAAATCCCCGAAAACAAACTGCTTTCGGGGATTTCTTTTTTATGACGCTTCTTCCTGCGTCTTTTTAATAGTTACTCTCGGTCCATTCTTCGGCCTTTTCTTGCCGTGAGATCCCATTATAATTTTTCCTTTACGTGTCTTTTTATCTCCTTTTCCCATAATACTATTGTTTAAAATTATAATTATTAATTACTTAACAGCAATTTAATAACAAAAATTTGCAATAGCAAAGAATAAAGGAATTTTAACAATCCCTAGCCACGGCTATTGTAGTTCGGTGCTTCCTTCGTAATGGAGATGTTGTGCGGATGCGACTCGCGCAATCCAGCGCCCGTTATGCGAACAAACTGGGCATCTTTCAGACGTTCGATACTAGGTGCACCACAGTAGCCCATCGATGCACGCAACCCGCCTATATATTGGTAAACCACCTCGGCCAACGTTCCTTTGTACGGCACGCGTCCTACGATCCCCTCTGGCACAAGCTTCTTGATATCATCTTCTACATCTTGGAAATAACGGTCTTTTGATCCCTTTTCCATCGCCTCCAAAGATCCCATACCGCGGTATGACTTAAACTTACGTCCTTCATAGATGATGGTCTCCCCGGGCGCCTCTTCCACACCTGCAAATAACGAGCCCGCCATAATGGTATCCGCTCCAGCGGCAATCGCTTTCGCAATATCTCCCGTTTGCTTAATGCCGCCATCTGCGATAAGTGGAACCCCCGTTCCTTTCAAGGCTTTGGCTACTTCATAAACGGCGTACAGCTGTGGCACCCCTACACCAGCGATGATACGGGTGGTACAAATCGAACCAGGGCCGATACCCACTTTCACAGCATCAGCCCCCGCCTCAGCCAACATTTTCGCGGCTGCGCCTGTTGCGATATTACCAACAATAACCTGCAACTCCGGATAGGCAGCTTTCACGTCTTTCAACTTATCCACCACACCTTTGGAATGACCGTGTGCCGTATCGATGGTTACTACATCGACGCCAGCCTTTACCAAAGCAGCCACGCGTTCCAGTGTATCCCCTGTCACACCAACAGCGGCACCTACAAGTAGGCGGCCATGACTGTCCTTGGCAGCATTAGGGTAATGTTTATACTTCTGAATATCTTTGAAGGTAATAAGTCCCTTCAGGTAGCCTTCATTATCCACTACTGGAAGTTTCTCAATTTTCTCATTCTGCAAAATTTCCTCAGCTTGGATCAAATCTGTTCCTTCCGGTGCAACGACCAAGTTGCTTTTCGTCATTAGCTCATTGATCGGCTTTGACATATCTTTTTGGAAGCGCAGATCACGGTTTGTAACAATTCCAACTAGTTTCCCGACTTCGCTCACGATTGGAATACCACCAATTTTGTGGTCTTTCATAATCTTGAACGCATCGCCCACGGTAGATCCTTCCAGCAGGGTGACAGGGTCTTGGATCATGCCACTTTCCGAGCGCTTGACCTTACGCACTTCGGCAGCCTGTTCGTCAATGCTCATGTTCTTGTGCAGCATCCCAATTCCACCGGCCTGTGCAATGGCAATAGCCAAATCTGCGCCCGTTACAGTATCCATTGCAGCAGATACCAAAGGGATGTTTAACCGTATCTTTCGAGTCAATTGCGTGCTCGTATCGACGTCACGTGGAAGAATTTCTGAATAACCTGGGATAAGCAAAACGTCGTCGTATGTGAGACCTTCAGCTACAAATTTTTGTGGATCTAATTGCATATGGCAAATATCTTTGGAGTTTCTATTTGCCAGGCAAATTTACATATTTCCTGGAAATTATCAAAAAATAATACTTTTTTATCAAAGGATGACATTCAGATTAAAATCACATGAGGATTTGTTTTTTCGCGCTCACGAACGGCTTTTGGCAAACTATTTGCGAAGGGATGGCAAATGCGTTATCGAAAATCGATGACATATGAAATTATAGATTAAAAGAACCATGAAGAAAGTATTTTTATCTTTGTTATCGGCGACATTTTTAGCCGTTGGCGCACAGGAGGTTTCTGCGCAAACACCCTACAGAACGGCTATTGGTATCGGAATAGATGTAGGTGATGGCCCGACTTTGGTAGGCCCGCAAATAAAGCACTCTTTTGGCGGTGCTAACGCAGGTAATGCACAAGTATTATTTGGCGAAGATATCGTCACATTGGGCGTAGATTACTCTTACAACCAACAAATTCCAGGCACTAATGGGTTGGGATGGTATGTCGGCGTGGGACCACAATTGACTTTTATTGATGACGATCGCCGTTTCGGCTGGGATGATCGTTGGGACAGAAGAGGCGATCGTACATTTTTCGCGATCAGGCCAGCTGCCGGTTTGGAATACAAGATCCCTACCGCTCCTATTGCTTTTCACTTCGATTGGAAACCTTGGTGGAACCTGACAAACCGTTCGAATTTGGAACCGGCTCGCTTCACTTTGGGCTTTAAGTTTACCATTAAGTAAAACTCTAAAAATCAATAGCTAAGGTGGATAGCTCTAAATGGCACTGTCCACCTTGCTTTTTCCTAGCGGTTTTACCCCATTCTGCTTATTACCAAGCGCTTTCCAGTGCGCCTACAATTAAAATCGTTTTTTGTTTGCATATATGTTGGATAATGTATTCTTTATACAAAATTTTTATACCTTTGCGAATCTTGGCTAGGTATTATTAAGCTAAATCGTACTTAAAGAATAATATAAACTATCAAACAAATACACGAATACAGACAATGCAGAGTAAAGGGCTGATTAAATTTTTGGTAATAGTGGTGTCAATAGCATGCCTCTATTCCCTATCATTCACATTTGTTACACGAAAAGTAGAACGAGATGCTTCCGAGTATGCCAAAGGCGATATGGCCAAAGAAAAGGCATACCTCGATTCGATGGCAGGTGAAGAGGTTTATAATTTGGGACTTGCGAAGTTCACATACAGAGAAGCTAAAGCACACGAGCTGGCGCTGGGTCTGGATCTTAAAGGTGGGATGAACGTAACCATGGAAATCTCCCTGGATGAGTTGATCAAAAACCTAGCAAACAATCCTAAAGACGATAAATTCAACACGGCGTTAGAAACAGCCGTACAGAAAAGTAAATCCGTAAACAAAAGCGTTGTCGAGCTTTTTGTGGACGAGTACAAGGCTGGCGGTGCTTCTACCCCATTGGCGACGTTCTTCGCGACAAAAGACAACTCCGCATTGATCAAAGCGACCAGCTCGGATGCTGACGTTCGTAGTTTCCTGAGTAAGGAAGCGGACAATGCTATCCAAAACTCCTACAAGGTTTTACGTACGCGTATTGACAAGTTTGGGGTAGCGTCGCCAAACATCCAAATCCAACAAGGTACAAACCGTATCTTGATTGAATTACCGGGTGTGAATGACGAGGTTCGTGTACGCAAGCTCCTTCAAGGATCGGCTAAATTGGAATTCTATGCTACGCATGATAACTTCCAAGTTTATCCTTTGTTGGAAAACATCAACAATATTTTAGCTTCATCGCTGAAAGCCAATACGCCGGCAGCAGCAAAACCGCTTGTTGCAACAAACGACTCTACGACGACAGCCGACAGCACGAAAAACGATGATAATCTACTGGCCAACCTTGGTGCAGCGAAAAAAGACAGCACCGATTCCACAGCCGTTTCGGCAGAATTGGCGGCCAGTAATCCTTTGTTTGCGCTATTGAATCCAGCAACAGCAATGGGCCAAAATGGTCAACCTAGCTTAATGGCTGGCCCGATGGTGGGTATTGCGAGCTTGAAAGATACGGCGCGCGTAAATGCTTATCTAAATCGTCCGGAAGTTAAGGCAACCATCCCGGGCAACCTTAAGCTTTTATGGGCTGTTAAACCGGAGCAACGCACACCAAACTTCTTGTCGTTATATGCAATCAAAACATCCGGCACGGATAATGGTGCTGTGATGACTGGTGAAGTAATCACCGATGCGACCGACAACGTCGACCAACAGAACAGACCTGTGGTATCGATGCAAATGAACACCGAGGGTGCACGCCAATGGCGTCGTATCACGGCACAGGCGGCTCAAAACCGAGAAGCTATCGCAATCGTATTGGACGGCGTTGTATACTCGGCACCTTCCGTAAACGAAGAAATTCCGAACGGTAGCTCCCAGATCTCTGGTAGCTTCACCTTTGAAGACACCAAAGATTTAGCGAATATCTTGAAAGCTGGACGTCTCCCAGCGACAGCAAAAATCGTGGAAGAGGCTATTGTTGGCCCTTCATTGGGACAAGCGGCTATCGATGCAGGTGTAAACTCTGCTGTTATCGGTATCGTAGTCGTGATGATCTTTATGATTGCCTACTACAATCGCGCAGGTATCGCAGCGAATATTGCCGTATTGTTCAACGTATTTTTCTTGATGGGCATCTTGGCTTCCTTGAATGCTGTATTGACCCTACCAGGTATTGCCGGTATCGTGTTGACCATGGGTACAGCGGTGGATGCCAACGTACTGATCTACGAACGTATTCGTGAAGAATTACGTGCTGGTAAGAGCATCCGTCAAGCAATTGCTGATGGTTACAAACATGCAATGCCTTCTATTTTGGATTCGCAGATTACGACATTCTTGGTTGGTTTGGTATTATTCTTCTTCGGTAGCGGACCAATTTTGGGATTCGCGACAACCTTAATGATCGGTATCATCACTTCCCTATTTACATCTATCTTCATCTCTCGCTTGATTTTCGAGTACATGCTAGGAAAAGACATGAAGATTTCGGTATCTTATCCTTGGTCCGCTAAAACACTTCAAAACGCAAACTTCCAGTTCATCAAAAAACGGAAGTTGTTCTACGCTATTTCTGTTGTAGCGGTTTTAATTAGTGTAGGATCGATCTTCACCAAAGGGTTCTCCTTAGGGGTAGATTTCAAAGGTGGCCGCACGTACACCGTACGCTATGAGCAACCTGTGAACTTGGAAGATGTTCGTAAAAACTTGGACGAGACCTTCAACTCCACCACGGAAGTAAAGACCTTCGGTAGCGAGAACCAAGTACGTATAACAACGACCTACCATATTGAAGAAACAAGCGACGAAGCGGATGCAGAAGTATTGGCAAAACTCAACGATGGTCTTTCCAAAATCTCCGGCAACAAGCATGAGATTCTTTCTTCACAAAAGGTAGGACCAAGCATCGCGACGGATATCAAAGACCGTGCTATTTGGTCGGGCGTGTTCTCGATCTTGATCATTGCAGGATATATCCTAGTACGTTTCCGCAAATGGCAGTATTCTGCTGGTGCAGCTGTCGCAACCATCCATGACGGGGTAATCCTATTGGGTCTATTCTCGATCTTGGACGGGATAGTACCTTTCTCTCTGGATATCGACCAGCATTTTGTGGCGGCGATTCTAACTGTGCTAGGTTACTCGGTGAATGACACGGTTGTTGTATTTGACCGTATCCGTGAAGACCTGAGCAAACCGGGTGCGCACAGCAAAGATTTCGGTGAGGTGGTAAACCACGCGATCAACACCACGTTGAGCCGTACGGTGATCACTTCCCTAACAATCATCTTCGTGTTGGTGGTATTGTTCATCTTCGGTGGTGAGGTTATCCGCGGATTCTCTTTCGCCATCTTAATCGGTATTATCGTCGGTACCTACTCTTCGATTATCCTTGCTGCTCCAGCGGTTTACGACTTGGGCAAAGGAAAACATATCTCGGAAGAGAAAGTTCCTGCTGCAAAAGTTGTTGCACCTTAAGGACGAAACAATCTTGATAGAAAAAGGCTTCTGGTGAAAATCAGAAGCCTTTTTTCATTTTATCATCATTTCCTACTTTTTATAGGCTCCCTTGCGTCAAATTTTCCTAGTTTTGGATATCAAAAAAACACCGTATACATGAAATACTTTTTCAGCAGCATGGCACTAAGTACGTTGGTCTATTTCAGCGCTTGCCAATCGGGCAGCACCTCACAAACCACCGAACAACAAACGCAAGAGCAGCCCGCTGCGACTCCGCATGAACAGGCATCGGCATCTGCTCCAGCAGCAGCTCCCGCCATGGCCAAGGAAGCCGCTTCAAGCATTCCCGATTTCAAATTCTATAAAGTAAAATCCGGAATCGGGTTTAGCAAAGCTGATATCCCTGCCGGAAAGAATAGTGTGTTTATCCTGTTCGACCCCAGCTGTGGACACTGCCAGCACGAAGCAGGCCTCCTTGCAAAAAACTACGCCAAGATCAAGGATGTGAACCTCTATTTCATCTCGATGAACGACCCAGCCCTGATGGCTTCCTTTCTCGAAACATTCGGTAAAGAACTCGTTGATAAGCCCAACGTGGAGGTGCTGTATGACAGAAACCAAGAGTTTATCCAGAAATTCCATGTGCCACAGCAATTCCCGGCAAACTACGTTTATGGTGCCGATGGACAGTTGAAAAACAGTTGGGATGGAGAAAAAGAGATCGGTTTCGTATTAGCTGAGTTCAACAAATAATGAAAACAGCCATTAATGGTTTTGGCCGTATAGGCCGCCATACGCTGCGCAACATCTATCGCCGTGGCTTGCAAGACCGCATCTCGATTGTTGCCATCAACGATCTCACGGATACCGCTACCCTCGCCCATCTCTTGAAATACGACTCGGTTCACGGTCCTTTTCCGCATGTGGTTACCTTTGATGCCGACAGCCTCTATGTGGATGGGCATCGCATACAGGTGTTCCGCGAAAAAGATCCGGCAAACCTGCCCTGGGCCAGCCTCGGCATTCATGCGGTCGTGGAGTCGACGGGATTCTTTACGAGTCGTGAAAAGGCCTCGTTGCACTTGCAGGCGGGAGCCAAACAGACGATTATCTCGGCTCCATCTACAGATAGAGAAGTGCCGACCGTGGTGCTGGGCATCAACGACGAACAGTTCGATTGGACCAGCGAGCTGTTCTCCAATGCATCCTGTACGACCAACAACGTGGCCCCATTGGTCAAGATTCTCGATGAAAACTGGGGAATCAATGATGGCTATATCACTACCGTACATTCGATGACGGGCGACCAGAACCTCCACGATGCACCACATCGGGATCTTCGTCGTGCTCGCGCGGCCTCCTCATCCATCATTCCGACGACCACAGGCGCGGCCAAAGCGATAACCAATGTGTTTAGCCATTTGGAAGGCCGACTGGGCGGTGCTGGCATTCGTGTTCCGGTACTCAATGGTTCGCTCACCGACTTTACCTGTACACTGCGTGCAGAAACCACGGTCGAAGCCATCAACCAAAAATTTAAGGAAGCCGCCGAAGGGAGCTTGTCGAATGTGCTCTTCTATACCGAGGATCCTATCGTATCGGTAGATATCATCAACAATCCCTACTCCTGCGTATTCGATGCCCAGCTGACATCGATTGTTGGCGGACTGGTAAAAGTGGTCGGTTGGTACGACAATGAATTTGGTTACTCCAACAGAATGGTCGATCTCTTGTTACGTATAGCTACCAGATAATATACCCTAGAAAGCGTGCGGTTCGGCTGCACGCTTTCTAGATCTCCCCCTCTACACCAATTCCAAAAAGCGCAAAATCATATTTCACAGGATCCATAGGGTCAAAAGCTTTGAGGTTTTCCGTGAGCTCTAACGCCGTTTTCCAATTGATCTTATCGGAGGCAATCAATCCAAATCGCCGCGCTACACGGTCCACGTGTACATCACAGGGGCAGATGAGTGCGCTTGGCGAAATGCGGTTCCAGATCCCGAAATCTACCCCTTGATCGTCTTTGCGCACCATCCAGCGCAGAAACATGTTCAAGCGCTTGCAACTGGATTTTTGAGCAGGCGAGCTGATATGCTTTTTGGTGCGTATAGGATGGTCGGGCAAGGAAAAGAAGTAGGCCTTGAACGCATTGAGCGCCTGCTCCATACTAAAAACTTGTGCATCCTGTTGGCTGATAAGGAAAGCATCTTCCAAGGAAGAGAAGGACTGGTAATGAAAGCGCAAAAAGGTGACGAAATAAAGAAGATCGGTATCATTAAAGGTGCGGTGCTTAAAGCCGAGAAGCTGCTTGAGGTCCTGTTCCTGATGTTCCTGAATAAATTGTGCCGGGGCACCATCAAAACGCTCAATAAGTTCGTTACACTTGTTGATAATCGTTTTTCGCTGCCCCCAAGCAAGAATGGCAGCGAAAAAGCCCATCACTTCGATATCCTGCTGTTTTGAAAACAGGTGTGGTATACAAATAGGGTCGTTCTCAATAAAACTGGGCCTGTTGAACAAACTGACCTTAGCGTCCAAAAACTCTTTAATATCAAAATCTGCCATTAACCGTGTATTAAACGGGACTCTTCCAAGTCCAAATTATGTTCGATCTGCTTGATGACTTCTGCATCAAATTTCTTCTCGCTACGAAAGCGCTCCAAGCCTTGCCGACGCACCTGTATTAGCTCTAGTGCTACCTTGCTGTACAGTGCGCGAACACCACTCAAACGAAGTCGTGCATCGTCATCCAGCGCGCTCTCCGTAGCGCGTACACTACGTTGATATTGCTCCTTCACGCGCGCAATCGTTTCGTATTGCTGCATAGCGTCTGCATAATGCGTATCCATATAATCGATCGCTTCCTTGGCCAAAGCCAAGCGTATGGACTCCAACTGTACATTTTCTGGCACCTCTTCGTCCATATCTTCTAGCTTCACCCAGCGAATCAGGAAAGGTAGGGTTAATCCCTGAAATACCAAGGTGATAAGGATGACTATAAAAGTGATAAAAAGAATCAAATTTCGATGGGGAAAGGCACTGCCATTATCCAATGTCAACGGAATGGCAAGCGCAGATGCCAGCGATACCACGCCACGCATCCCGGCCCAGCCTACAACCAACGGTAGTTTCCATCCCGGGCTGACTTCTTTTCTCCTGATATGAGGGAACAGCAACCTCGGCACAAAAGCAGATAGATAGACCATAACGACACGCAATACGATAACAATGGCACTGATCAACAGCGCATACTTTACACTCTCCTCAATGGAGTATCCATCCAGCCCTTGGACAATAATCGGCAACTCTAGACCGATCAAGATAAACACAAAACCATTCAGCAAAAAGCCTACCGTCGCCCATACTTCCTTTGTTTGTATACGGGTATGGTGGTTCATATAATCCTTTGCGCGATACGAAAGGAACAGTCCGCCGCTCACCACCGCCAACACCCCCGACCACTCAAAATGCTCGGCCACGATATACATGATGTAGGGCGCTATCAGCGTAATGGGTGTCGTGATGCTCGACGATTTCGCGACATAGCGTAAAAAAACATAGAGCACATGGGCAATCGCCAGCCCGACGACAACGCCCATCACGGCGAGGATAAGGAATTCGGTGGCCGCCTCCTGCAGCACGAAGGTGCCCGAAATAATCGCCGCCAGTGCAAAGCGGAATACCGTCAAAGAGGCCGCGTCATTAACCAAGCTTTCGCCCTCCAATATGGTGATGCCCCTTTTAGGAATACGAACACCTTTCAATACAGATGTTGCAGCCACCGCATCCGGCGGCGATATAATACCGCCCAACAAAAAACCTAGTGCCAAGGTAAATGAAGGGATGATGGCCACCGAAAAATAGGCTATGGCCAGCGAGGTAACAAACACCAGCCCGAAGCCCATGATAAATATCGAACGTCGCCATTTCAGAAAATTATCCCAAGAGGTATACCAAGCCGCTTCAAATAGCAGGGGTGGTAGAAAGACCAGAAAAATAATATTGGGATCCAGACTTATCTGCGGTGTGCCCGGTATCAGAGAGATCAACAGGCCGCCGACCACCAACAATATCGGATAGGAAATTTTCAGCCGTTGGCTGAGCACAAAAAGCATGGCCATGAAGAAAAACAGCAGCATGACCAGTAAAACGTTTGATTCTATCATCTATCAAAAAAATGCGTGAGGAGATATCTTAGGGAGTAAATATAGCTAGTTTCCCCAAAGACAACAATAATAATGGTACCTTTGCCTAAAATAACATGTTATGTCGAGCACACCAGTAAGCAAAAGTCTACATCCGCGCAACCTGCATCTGAACGGATACGATATAAAAAAACTAAGCACAAAAAACCCTGCATTAAAAGATTTCGTTATTACTACGCCTGCAGGTAAGGAGTCTATAGATTTCTCAAACCCACAAGCTGTATTTGAACTCAACAAAGGCCTCTTAAAAAATTACTACCAGATCGACAACTGGTCCATTCTAAAAAATAGCCTCTGTCCACCCATTCCTGGGCGTGCAGACTACGTGCACTACGTGGCTGATCTGCTCGCAAAAGATAACGATGGCGTGGTGCCCAAAGGCTTTAAGGTAAAGGTACTGGATATTGGCACGGGTTCATCCGTTATTTATCCGATCATCGCGCAAAGAAGCTACCAGTGGAGCGCCGTAGGAACAGATATTGAGCTTTCTGCATTAAACCATGCGCAGTCGACACTGAAATCCAACGTGGGCTTGAAGCGCGACGTTAGCCTGCGCCTGCAAGAAGAAAAAAACCAGGTATTTAAAGGCATTATCATTCCGGAAGATCGCTTTGACGCTGTATTTTGTAACCCTCCGTTCTTTAAATCTAGAGAAGATAACTGGCAAAAAACAACTAGGAAGTTCAACAACCTCCACAAAGACAGCAGCAAGCTTCCGGTGCAAAACTTTGGCGGCCATCCCAATGAACTGTGGTGCGAGGGCGGCGAAAAACAATTTATTCGCACCATGATTTATGAGAGTATGGACTATAAGGAACAATTGGGATGGATCACCACCCTAGTATCCGACAAGGACAACCTCAAACCCCTGATCGCCATCTTAGAATATCATAAAGTGCCGAAATTGGAAATCATCCCAATGATACATGGCAACAAAAGTATCCGCATATTGGCCTGGAAATGGTTTTAAATAAAAAAACGGCCTAGGCCGTTTTTTTATTTAATGATTTCTTCTATCTCTTGAATAATCCGTTGAGCGATGGCTTCGGCAGCTTCCTGCGTAGGCCCTTCCGAATAGATACGAATGATAGGCTCCGTATTAGATTTGCGAAGATGCACCCACTCATTCTCGAAATCGATCTTCAAGCCATCGATATTGGAATACTGCTCATGTTTGTACTTCTCTTCCATTTTAGCAAGCAAATCATCGATGTCTAGCGATGGGGTTAGGGAGATCTTGTTTTTCGACATGTAGTATTGCGGCAACTCGGCGCGATATGCGGAAGCTTTCTTACCCAATTTTGCCAAATGGCTTAAGAATAAGGCTACGCCAACCAAGGCATCACGCCCATAATGGGAATCCGGATAAATCACGCCGCCGTTTCCTTCACCACCGATCACGGCATTGACCTCTTTCATTTCTGTAACCACATTAACCTCGCCAACTGCCGCAGCAAAATATTCACCACCATGCTTTTGTGTAACATCACGTAAAGCACGGGTCGAGCTCAAATTGGACACCGTATTACCCTTGGTGTGTGCCAAGATGTAGTCCGCTACGGCGACGAGCGTATACTCCTCGCCAAACAATTCGCCATCCTCCATCATGAATACCAAACGATCCACATCAGGATCCACGGCGATTCCCAAATCGGCTTTATTCTCCAACACAGCAGCCGAAAGATCCGTCAAATGCTCTTTCAAAGGCTCTGGATTATGCGGAAAATGTCCATTTGGCTCGCAGTGTATCTTATATACTGTATGCACGCCCAATGCTTCCAACAATGCAGGTATAAATGTTCCACCGGTGCTATTGACAGCGTCTACGGCCACCTTTAAGTTAGCTGCACGGATCGCGTCTACATCCACCAATGGCAAAGCCAAAACCGCATCAATATGTTTCTGCAGATAACTGTCGTCCTTCACTTCAATCCCCAATTCGCCCACCTCGGCGAAATCAAAGTCCAGGTTATCTCCCAATGCGAGCACTTCCTTCCCTTCTACGTCGCTGATAAACTCGCCTTTGCTATTAAGGAGCTTCAATGCGTTCCATTGTCCCGGATTATGGGATGCGGTCAGGATAATACCACCGGCGGCCTGCTCTAGCGGAACAGCGATCTCCACGGTAGGTGTTGTCGAAAGACCTAGATTGACAACGTCAGCCCCTATGCTCTGTAAAGTACCAACCACCAAGTTACTCACCATATCACCGGAAAGTCGCGCATCGCGACCAACCACAATCTTCTTGTTTCCTGTATTACGTAATAGAATCTTGCCGAATGCAGCCGTAAACTTTACGATGTCTATCGGTGTTAGTCCTTCCCCAGACCTTCCGCCAATGGTGCCGCGAATACCAGATATCGATTTAATAAGTGTCATAATCAATTATTTGAACCGTAAAAATAGCTTTATATAACAAATTATCATATAAAAGTTTCACATTTGACAGCAAAAGCATACCTTTGTTGCAACATTGTGTCGTTTTGTTAAATGCACACGACCTATATATTTATTAATTACTTTTGGGGGTATTTATATATCTACGGAAATTATGTTGAATCAACTCATTCATTTTGACCAGGAAGTATTTCTGGCCATCAATCAAGGATTAAGCAATCCTTTTTTTGATTGGCTACTCCCAATCCTGCGCAACCCCTACACCTGGGCGCCGCTGTATCTTTTTTTAATTATTTTCTTCATCAAGCACTACGGCAAGATGGGTATCTTGATTGTGGCCTTCACCTTAGCCAATTTCGGTATCTCGGACGCCCTGTCTTCGCACCTCATAAAGAAGAATGTGAAGCGTATACGTCCCTGCAACGATTTGGTATTTAAAAACGAAGTGAACATACGCGTGCGTTGTGGTTCTGGATTCAGCTTCACCTCATCACATGCCACGAACCATTTCGCCATGGCATTTTTCTGGATCAGCTTGTTCCGCAGACGTTGGAAACACGCCTTATGGCTGGGCATCACTTGGGCCAGTCTGATCAGTTTTTCGCAAATCTATGTCGGGGTACACTATCCCGTAGATATTATATGTGGAGCAATACTGGGTATATTAATCGGCACAGGGGTAGGTTACCTGTTCAAGCGATTCTTTCCCAGCATCCTCCAAAACACTAAAATTCCTGAAACAGTAACAACATGAGTTCATTCTTAATCGTCAGCGTATTATTCATTTCTGCTTTCGTCAGTGGATTGTCGGTCTTCTTTGTGAAAAGAGACAACACCAATCTGCTTAAACTTGTACTATCCTTTAGTGGGGCCTATCTTTTTAGTATCACGGTCTTACATCTTATACCCCATGTATACCTTACGGATAGTACTCGTCCCGAAGTCATAGGACTGTATATCTTGGGCGGTTTTTTATTCCAGCTGTTACTGGAGCAGTTCTCACAGGGAATCGAGCATGGTCATATCCACCAGCACAACCATCAGGTATTTCCGTTGGGCATCATGGTAAGCTTGTGCCTACACGCTTTTCTAGAAGGCATGCCACTGGCGGCGGGCCATCAGTCGGAACTCGTCTTCGGCATTGCCATTCACCATATACCGGCGGCATTTGCCTTGGGCAGCTTACTATTAAGCACCCGTCTATCCAAAACGCAGATCGGTCTCTTTGTGCTTCTTTTTGCCGCGATGACCCCACTGGGCTTTATAACCAGTAAGGGAATAAGCGAAGGCGAAATCGGCAGTATATCGAAATATTTCGATAAGATCATGGCCATTGTGATCGGTATATTCCTACACATCTCTACCACCATCCTTTTTGAATCCGGATCGGCAGATCACCACAAGTTCAACAAGAAAAAGATGATTGCCGTGCTCTTGGGTGTGTTGGTATCCCTCGCAAATTTCCTTTTTGAAGGACATGACCACAGCCACGGAGAACATAGCGCCCCCCAAGAACAAGGGCACGATCACGATCACGATCATGCCCATGATCACGACCATGGACATGAAGGGCACAGGCATTAATTCTCTTCTGTACTTTCGCCGCGCAGTTTATCCAACAACGCACTAAGTGTGGCCGCCTCCTGTTCCGACAAATGGTCGGGCAGGATATCCGAAAGCATCATGTCTTCCTCGATCTCGTCGAGTAAATCCAAACCTTTTTGCGTGATAAACAGATCGACCGCGCGCTTATCATCTTTGTTCTTAGAGCGCGAAGCAAGCCCCTTTGCCACAATCCTATCCACCAAACGCGATATGTCGGGCGTATTACTGATCATACGAGCACGCAAGAGGTTATTTGTTGTTGGACTGGGCAACTGCCCGCGCAATATCCGCAAGGCATTAAACTGCTGCAGTGTAATTTGTCTTTTTGAGGCCCGCTTTTCCAATATAAGCCCTAACCAGCTTGCCGTAAACAATACATTGACAGTAGCTCGCTGCCAATCGTTTGTAAATTTTTTCACTTTAAGTTCTTCTTCGATCTTCATGGACATGGCTTAGTAATACAAAAGTGTGACAACTTAAATTCCCTAGAATAAATCTAAATTGGTTATCTTTGGTCGCACAGCGAAATATTTTCGAATACGAATATAAATTATATTATTATTTTAACACAGAAAATGCAAAAAAGTTTCACTTTGGACCGCTTAAAAGTTGGCGACAGAGCCACGATTAGCGAACTGAGCACCACGGAATTGCCGGCAAAATTCTTTGAAATGGGCCTGCTTCCGGGATGCATGATCGAAGTTAGGCATAAGGCTCCCTTCAACGGCCCTATTGGCCTTCACCTCCTTAATTCAAACAGTTTAGTAGCCATCCGAAAATCTGAAGCCTCCCACATTTTTGTCGAAAAATAATCCTATGAAAAAAACAATCATTGCCCTCTTAGGAAATCCTAATGTCGGAAAAACGTCGTTGTTCAACCGTATCACCAAGTTACACCAACAGGTAGGAAACTACCCCGGCATCACCGTCGAAAAGAGAGAAGGGACAGTGAAAGCCAACGGGAAAACCTACACAGTGGTTGACCTGCCCGGCACGTACACCTTATTTCCTACATCCCTGGATGAAGAAATTGTATTCAACTCCTTAGCAAACAAAAATAGCCTCACCTACCCCGATCTCGTCGTAGTGGTGGCCGAACCTAACAATATCAAACGTTCCATTGTGCTCTATCAACAGGCACGTGAACTGGGTGTCCCTGCCATCTTCGTGATCAACATGATCGACGAGCTACGGACAAAAGGACTGGAAATAGACTACCAGCAACTGGAAAGCTATCTCGGCACAAAAGTGTTTACCACCGATGCACGTAATGGCAAAGGCATACAACATCTTATTCAAGCGTTCGACGAGCGTCCGGGACATTACCGCGGCCGGTTTACCGCCGACGAGCAATTTAGCGAGGCCTTGGAAGAAACGAAGAAAGTATTTCCCCTTAGCACGGAGTACCAAACTTGGCAATTTTTGGCGCAAGACCATGTATCCTTCCTATCCTTAGAACAAAGACAAAAGCTTATTGAAATAAGGGAGAGATACAAGATTTCCGGAAACCAACTGCAGAAATCTGAAGCCATACAGCGCAATAAGCGCATAGAAAAAGATATTGCAGAGATGGTATTTACCAGAGAGAACCAACATGTAAGCAGTACAAACAAAATCGACAAGGTACTGTTGCATCCCGTTTGGGGATATGTGATCTTCTTTTTCCTCTTGTTCCTTCTTTTCCAGCTTGTTTTCACGCTATCTGCGCCTATCATGGACTGGATCGACGAGAATTTTGCAGCTTTTGTCGACTTTATGGCGGCCAGCCTACCGGAGGGGCCTATCGCTGACCTACTCACAAAGGGGATCTTGGCAGGCATCGGTGGTATCGTTATTTTCGTGCCCCAAATTGCTATCCTGTTCCTGCTTGTTTCCTTTATGGAAGAAACAGGTTACATGAGCCGTGTTGTATTTTTGATGGATAGATGGTTACGCCCCTATGGACTGAATGGAAAATCCGTAATCCCCTTGATGTCGGGCGTGGGTTGTGCTGTGCCAGCGATCATGGCGGCACGCAACATCGAAAACACCAAAGAACGGTTGATTACTATGTTGGTAACCCCCTTTATGACCTGTGCTGCTCGGCTCCCTATCTACGTGGTGCTTATTGCGTTGGTGATCCCCGACGAAACCTTTTTAGGGTTCGGATTACAGGGCTTGGTATTGAACCTACTCTATATCCTGGGTGTCCTTGCTGCGCTCATATCGGCCTGGGTATTAAACAAAATCGTCAAAAGCAACCATAAATCGTTCTTGATTTTCGAACTCCCCTCCTACAAGACTCCGGACTGGCGCAATGTGGCCACCAACGTATGGGACAAAACATCAGGCTTCCTTTTTGGAGCCGGAAAAATCATCCTAGCCATGGCCGTGATCTTATGGGTGCTGGGCAGCTTCGGGCCGAATGATCGCTTCAGCGAGGCCGAACGTTACGTTACGGAGGCGAACCCCGGCCTAGCAGAAGAAGAGCTTGCCGAGGAAGTTGCCTCGTTCCAATTGGAGCATTCCTTCTTGGGCTACATCGGCATGGGCATCGAACCTATCGTTGCTCCGCTGGGCTATGACTGGAAAATGGGTATCGGGTTGGTATCCTCCTTTGCCGCACGGGAGGTGTTCGTAGGCACCATGGCCACGGTATATAGCTTGGGTGAAGATGTGGACATTGAAGATGATGCACAAAAAGAAACCCTGTTGAGCAGAATGAAATCGGAGATCAACAGAAATACCGGCCTTCCGGCATACAATTTAGCGTCGGGTATTTCGTTATTATTGTTCTATGCGTTTGCTATGCAGTGTATGAGTACCATTGCCATTATGAAACGCGAAACGGGATCGTGGAAATGGACTATGATACAAACCGTCATGATGACCGGTATAGCTTACCTCATCGCGTTTGTCGTGTATCAACTAATGAAATAGAAGATGAATTTGACTATACAGTATATTGTTATTGGACTGGTATTCGTCGTTGCGATGGTCTATTTGTTCAAAAAATTTATCCCATCGAAAAAGAAATCGGGTGGCTGCTCCAAAGGCTGTGGCTGCGCGATGACCGATAAAAAAACGGAGAAAAGTAATCTGTAGAATTGCCCCGGGGCAGCAATATTCGCTCCCCCTTCCCAAGCAGTAACGCTATTCTTTCTATGCTATCCATTTTATCGTATCCGAGGAATACAATAAAACGGATAGCCATAATTGTAGGCATTTTTATAAATAAATTCCAGCCCCGACCTTGTTAATGTCTCCGTTTTCTTATTTTTACGAAATGAACACGGCCCTGACTATCCGATTATTGTCTATGCTTATCCTGTCGAACATCGCCTTGCTGTCTTTCGCCCAAAAGAAGAAAAAAGTAAGAAGCAGCTTCGAGCGTTCACCAAAGCAGGAGCTACTGTACGATAACCACGCGTATCTTGCCGCCATACGAAGTGTCCAGTTGCATCCTGTGGGCAAGGAAAGCCAATTGCCGGTATATACACTCGGCAGCAATAGTGCTTTGCTGCTCACCTTTGACGACCTCCGCGGCGATGTGCGTAACTATTACTTCGGTATAGAGCACTGCAATCAAGACTGGACCCCCAGCCGAGCGACCATCTTGGATTATGTGGATGGATTCAACGAGGATAGATTGGAAGATTTCACCTCTTCCAAAGGAACATCACAAGCCTATACACGCTACAGCCTAACCTTTCCATCGGCAAACCTCAAACCAAAGCTCGCCGGTAATTATATTCTTAAAGTGTATGAAGATAGCGATAAGGAACGCCTCGTGCTGACACGCCGATTCTATGTATTGCATGATTTGGTGCGCATAGCTGCACAGATCAAGCCTTCGTTGAACGTCTCCAAACGTCCGCACAACCAAAAACTCGATATCGAGCTGCGCACCGCCCTCACCATCCCCAGCCCAGAACGAGATTTATCGGTTTATGTGTTGCAGAACCAGCGTCCAGACAACTTTCTGAAGATACAGAAACCAAACTTCTCCAGCACGAATGTCTTCACATACAACAACAGTGCAACGCTGGATTTTGATGGGCGCGATGAGTTTCGTTTTGTGGATCTACGCAGCTTCCGCATCGCATCCGAACGAATACGAACGCTAAATTCCCTCGATTCTTCCATTGTGGTGGAGCTTGACACGGATGAGGACCAATTTGGAAGCAGCTACGCCTCCACTTTTGATGAAAACGGACGCTTTTATTTCAGAAATAGGGATTTCTCCAACGAAGATATCGACGGCGATTATGCAACCGTTCATTTTTCGCTAAAAACAACCAAAACGATCGACGGAAATATCTATATTGTGGGCGGATTTAACAGTTATGTGCGCAACGAGGAAAGCAGACTACAGTATGATCAAGAAAACGACCGTTGGACGGCAGCGCTGAAACTAAAACAGGGGCTATATGACTACACCTACGTGCTGGAAGATCCCGAAAAAAAAACCGTTACCGACGCCTTCTCTGGAAGTCATTTTGAAACGGGAAATGATTACCAAATATTAATTTATAATCGACGAATAGGCACCTATTGGGACGAACTGGTCGGTTACAGCGAACTTGGCCTAAACAACAGAAATCAATAGCGCTACAACGCTACAGCATTTTACATCAAAACGACTACACATATCTTGGAAACAAACGCTACAGAAAACAAAAAACTAAAACGCGGGCTAAGCAATAGGCACATACAGCTCATTGCCCTTGGCGGAGCAATTGGTACGGGTCTCTTTTTAGGTATTGGGCAGGCAGCTGTGCTTTCTGGTCCGTCAGCAATCTTGGGGTATGCGATCGCTGGGCTAATTGCATTTTTCATTATGCGTCAATTGGGCGAAATGGTGGTGCAAGAACCCGTGTCGGGCAGCTTCAGCTACTTTGCTAATAAATATTGGGGTTCTTTTGCCGGTTATGCTTCCGGATGGAACTATTGGGTGCTGTACCTATTGGTCAGTATGGCCGAGCTAACCGCTATTGGACACTATGTGCAATTTTGGTGGCCCGAGATTCCCCTATGGGTCTCCAGCCTGTTTTTCTTTTTTGTGATCAATGCCCTCAACCTGGCCTCGGTCAAAGTATATGGTGAAACCGAATTTTGGTTCTCCATCATCAAGGTGGTGGCCATCATAGCCATGATCATCTTTGGTTCCTACCTCTTGATAAGCGGCAATGGAGGCGAAAATGCGACCATACATAACCTGACAAACGACGGCGGCTTCTTTCCCAAAGGATGGCTATCCACCGCGGAAAATGGTTCCTACCAAGGCCTCTTGGCGGCACTCGTCATGATTATGTTTTCCTTTGGTGGCCTAGAGCTCGTTGGCATCACCGCCGCGGAGGCAGAAAATCCAGAAAAAAACATACCCAAAGCAACCAATCAGGTGCTTTGGCGAATTTTGATCTTCTATATCGGCTCGTTGGTGATTTTGTTTTCGCTGATGCCTTGGCGAAATATTACCTCCGAAACCAGTCCCTTCGTCGAAGTTTTTGCCAGCCTAAAAGGGCTACAATTCGAGCTATTTGGCGCCACCTATTATTTCACCAATATCATTGCCAATGTGCTGAACCTGATTGTACTTACCGCCGCACTGTCAGTATACAACAGCTGTGTGTACAGTAATTCACGCATGCTATTCGGGTTAGCCGAGCAGCGCAATGCGCCCAAGTTTCTGACCAAGCTTAACAGCAACCACTCCCCCATCAATGCTATTTTAGTTTCGGCTGGGCTGGTAGCAGTATGTATCGTGATCAACAAAATTATGCCGGAGAAGGCCTTAGAAGTGTTGATGAGCTTAGTTGTTTCCTCATTGGTCATCAACTGGATCATGATATCACTTACGCACATCTTTTTTAAACGCAACTTGCGGGCAAAAAAGGAAAAATCACGCTTCCCGACCGTCTTCTATCCGTTGAGTAATTACATCAGCCTCCTGTTTCTATTGGGTGTACTGTTGATGATGTGGTTTACCGGATTAAAAATTTCTGTAGAGCTTATTCCTATTTGGTTGATCCTGCTTTACATCAGTTACCTGCTCGTACAGCGAAACCGAAAACGATCGGTATAACCCGTTTTTAGCTTATCTGTTCAGCTGAACATTCGACAAGCTGACAACGAAGAGACCGATCAAAAAAAGGCTGTCTAAAACGTAACGAGTTTTAGACAGCCATTTCTACATATACCTTTCCTAAATCTTAAATAAACCTTAGCTTTCTTCCTCATAGGACCAATGCTGGAGTTTATCCTGTAATATCCTAGAAATCTTGTTGAAGTAACGCTTCTGCTTGTAGCCCATCACCCATTGCACACCTTGCACGGCATTGGTACAGAATATTTCGTCGGCCTGCTTCATGATCTCTGGACTGATCTGAGCCTCCACCACTTGGATATCCTCTGCTGCCGCCATATCCATCACCACTTTGCGCATCACGCCGGCTACGCACGCTTCAGTAATAGCCGGCGTGTAAAGCACCTTTTCGTAGTACACAAAGATGTTCGATGTAAGCGCTTCGCACAGATACCCCTCTTGGTTTAAAATAAACACCTCATCGTAGGCAAATCTTTTCTTATAAATGCCCGCCATCACATAGATAAGCGCATTATTTGATTTTAAATGCGAGAGATCGCTGTAGGGCTTTTTAAACTCGGTATATAGATCAACGATCAGGCCTAATTTCTTGTCTCGCAAGGAAGTAGCAATACGGGACACCTGCAGGCAGTAGACAGGTTTATTGCTGTCAGGAGCATATAAGCCCCCACCGGCACGATAAACAATGAGGCGAACCCTTGCCTGTTGCCCGATCATATTGTTCTTACGAATAAGCTCCTCCGTCTTGGAACGAATAAAAAATTCGTCAAATTTGGTAAACTCCTCCAGTTGTAAGATTTGCATTCCCCCTTGCAATCGCTCGATATGCTGCTTCAAAAAGCGAATATCCCCATCTCTCCACAACATCGTTTCGAATAAACCATCACCATACCGTAAAGCACGGCTGTCGATACTCGCTATATGTTGGCTTTCGGCAATGATTTGCCCGTCAAAATTGATATACTGTAATGACATACGTTTCTCGCTAGCTGTTAATCCTGTGCATCCATAGTATTGGAATACGAACGCCATTTATCCAGCGCCTGCTGGAAATCTTCCGGCAACGGCACCTCAAAGTCTACAAATTGTTTGGTGCGCGGGTGCACAAAGCCCAAAGAGCGAGCGTGCAGAGCCTGCCGAGGCAAAAGCTCAAAACAATTATGGACGAACTGCTTGTATTTATTGAAAACGGTTCCTTTTAAAATTTTACTTCCACCGTATAATTCATCGGAAAACAACGGGTGTCCAATAGACTTTAAATGTGTACGAATCTGGTGCGTACGCCCTGTTTCCAATTCACATTCAATCAACGTGACATACCCCAGCCGCTCCAGAATACGGTAATGTGTTACTGACCATTTTCCCTTTTCCTCACTATCGTACATATCCATCACGCGGCGGTCCTTCAAGTTACGACCTATATAACCGGTGATGGTTCCGTCTTCCGATAAATCCCCCCATACCAAAGCTACATATTGCCGTTTTATGGAGTGATCAAAAAACTGCTTTGCCAAATGCGTCATCGCCCACTCACTTTTGGCGATGACCAACAGTCCCGACGTATCCTTATCTATCCGATGTACCAATCCGGGCCGTCCCGTATTACCGGGCATTGTAGGCAACTGACTGAGATGAAACGTCAATGCGTTAACAAGCGTGCCCGTGTAATTGTTGTAGCCGGGATGTACCACCATGTCCGCCTCTTTGTTTACCAACAACACATCGTCGTCCTCAAACAAAATATTCAGAGGAATATCTTCCGGATATACTTCGGTATCACGCGGCGGGTCCGGCAATACCAAGGTAATCACATCCAATGGCTTCACCTTATAACTGGCCTTTGCCAATTTGTCGTTCACAAATACCGTTTCCGCTTCTATCGCATGCTGAATGCGATTCCTGGACGTATTCTCCACCCTGTTCATCAAGAACTTATCCAAACGTAACGGAGCCTGCCCCTTATCGGCTTCAATCCGCAAATGCTCAAAAAGTTCTTTCTCTTCCTGATCCTGAAAATCTAATTCTTCTGCCATTACGCAAAAATATCGAAATCCTTCAAAATCTACTAACTTTGTGTACGTATTATGTTAACATTCGATTTCTACAGTCCTGAAGAGGAAATTTTTCATCCGCTCTACAAAGAAAAGAAGGTACGCGTCTTTGTCAAACGTGATGATCTTATTCATCCCTATATATCAGGCAATAAGTGGCGAAAGTTAAAATACCCTTTAGCGGAGGCAAAACGTGGCAACATGAGACGACTGGTCACTTTTGGCGGAGCATGGTCCAATCATCTGTTGGCTACCGCTTGTGCCGGTGCAAAATTTGGCTTCCAAACCTACGGCTTTGTGCGTGGCGAAGCAGTAGACAACCCCGTTTTAAAACTATGTCTGCTATTCGGTATGCAATTGACTTTTGTGGATCGTACCAGCTATCAAGACAAGAAGGGGCTATTCGACCAACATTTTGGAAACGATCATCAAGCCTTTTTTATCGATGAGGGCGGCTACAGTACACTCGCAGCAAAAGGCTGCAGCGAGCTCATCACCCAACTAAAGCATACTTACGACTGTATATTTTGCGCTTGCGGAACCGGAGCCACTGCTGCCGGGCTACTCATAGGCTTGCAACAAGCCCATTTGCAAACCGAGCTCCATGCCGTTCCTGTATTGAAGGGAGGCCAATTTATTGAAAGGGCCATCATGGATTTAGGCGTAGCTATAGACAAGCGCTTCCACATCCACCTCGACTACCACTTCGGTGGATATGCCAAGACAAAACCCGAGCTTATTGCTTTTGTAAAGCAGTTTTCGCAACACATGGGCATACTCATCGAACCAACCTATACCGGAAAAATGTTCTTCGCTCTGCACGATCTGCTACAAAACGACCAAATCTCGGAAGGCCAGTGCATACTGTTGGTACATACGGGCGGGCTTACCGGTCTTTTGGGTATGTTGGATAAATTTTAGATAATCAAAATCTGAGCAGTTTAACGAACAATATTGAGGATCTATATTACCGCTAATTCGTTGGTACATCAATCGCCATCTTACCGATTTTCTCAGCAGACAATTGATCTGCAAGTTCAAGCATAATCACGGTATTAATTGGATCTTGCTGATCAATAGGCAATGTGAACCGCCATGCATCACCGTTTTGTGTAAAAGAAATTTTTTTTGAACGATCCGTTAAGTTTGTACACGACCTGATCTTAGTAGGCAAGGGCGGCAGTATTAACTGATCACGATCCCATTGGAGAACATGTAAAAAAATTTTATTTCCACTAACTGTTGATCCTCCCCATTTACCATTTTTATATGGCCCACCCGTTGTGTTGTAGATGGCTAATCCATATTTTTTCAGCCATTTGCCTATTTCTTGCAACCTCCTTTCTTGCTCTTTAGGAATAACCCCATTTGCATCAGGGCCAACACCCAACAATAAGTTTCCGTCGCCTGTTGCGCAACCTACCAAAGTTTGTATACATTCCTTGAAACTACGTAGTTTACCATCTGGACGATAAGACCAACCACCCCCATCGGGCGTAGTAACCAATGTCATGCAGCTTTCCCAAGGCCGGGTGTTTTGAAACTTGCCAACTATTTGTTCCGGAGTGTCCCAATCGCCGATATATTCCTTTGGCTGCTGGTTGTAATCAGCCAGTATTGCTAACCTATTATTCATTATGATATGCGGCTGTAATCGCTTGACTAAAGAATAGGTTTCCTCTACCTGCCAAAATTTGACTAAATCGCCCTTACCATAACTATCCCACCACAGCATATCTATTTGGCCATATTTACTCAATAATTCCGTTAACTGAGCATTCATAAAGTCTAAATAGCTCACATTATCGCCGATTCCATAATGGGGATGAAACCAGTCTCGCTGCGAATAATATAGACCAAATTTGAGCCCCGCCTTTCGGCAGGCGGAAGCAAGTTGCTGGACTACATCTTTGGCGTATGGGGTTTTCATGATCGAATAATCTGACAGGTCTGTATCCCACATTGAAAATCCATCGTGATGTTTAGCGGTAAATACAATATATTTCATACCTGCCGATTTTGCTATTTCTACCCATTCGGTAGCATTAAAACTGCTCGGGTTAAATTCTTTATATAGCTCATCATAAGCAGGATCGGCGACATATCCAGCAGGATCACCCGTTATATCCAACGGTTTACTTCCCTTGCGTGACCAACTAATTTCTGTTCCTGCGACGCTGGACATGTCCCAGTGAATGAACATGCCGAACCTAGCACCGATGAACCAATTCGTCCGCTCATTCTCAACAAATTGCGCTTCAACAACTAGATTAGTAGTTAGTAGCCAAAACACTAAAAGAAACGATTTCTTTTCCATCCTATTTTTTAATCAAGTTTATCAACATTTGATACAGCTTGAAGTAGTGTTCGCTTAAAAATTGTAATACCTATCCTCATATGCTCAACCTTCGCTAACGGAAAACCTTTTCTGCCCCTTGCTAATGGTAGTGCTAAAGTTCTTCAAGAAACTCTTACATAAAAATGGATAAAACAACTTTTTTAATAGTTTATCAACTAATCATATTATTTGACTGCCCTGTATTGCTCCGGTGAAAGACCCATCATTTTTTTGAATAACCGAGAAAAATAAAAAGCATCTTCGTAGCCGAGCGAACTCGCAATATCTTTAATTTTAATAGACGTTCCATACAAAAGCTGACACGCGCGTTGCATTTTAAGCTGAATAAAGTAGTCCAAAGGCGAAGTGCCGGTTTCACGTCTAAACAAATTGGAAAAATGCGAAACGGATAGGCTATGGCGACATGAAAGATCTTCTACCGTAAAGCGTTCGGTGAGCCTGGTCTTCATGAACTGGATAGATTCTTGCACCAGGTTGTTTTCTATTGTGTTAACCGGTCTTTTTGCATACAGGAATGTCGCTAAAAAATGGTGAAGACACATATTGGCTTGATTTAAATTACCTTTGCTATAGCCCATTTCCAAGCAGCTGTACATCTCTTCCCATATCGCGATTCCGTGTTCGTTGTAGGGGACATGCAGCGGTCCGTTTTTCGAAGAAATAGCTAATATGGCGTTAAACTGATCGATATCTTTACCACTGTAATGTACCCAATAGATACTCCATGGATTCTCTAGATCAGCCGCATAAGTAACTTGGCTCTTCCCGGCCGTTATTTGAAAATACTGCCCCGCATTGACATCATACTTCTGTCGGCCCACCTTATACCAGCCCTTACCTTGCACACAATAGATCAAGATATTGTCCGTGCATCCATTCGGACGATTCCGAAAATGATAAGCAGCTTTCGGAAAATAGCCAATATGGGTAACAAAAATTTCATTTAAAATCATCGAATGAGCTTGTCTAGCACTGTATACGTGTAAAGGCAAACTGATCAGCTTCTGTCCAAGAAACCCATCTCTTATTCTCCTATCCATACCTTGTAATTAATTAACTATCAAAAAATAATTAACCATATAATCCATTAAAAAAAACATATAGTATATTGCCGTTCCTCCATTAGGGTTTTATTTTTGATAAACACACTAATATAAACTTATATGAAAAATATACCACCATTTTTTTTGTTATTTTTTTTGCTTCACTTCACAGCCACACAGGGTCAGCCTCACCGCATTCCGCCTCACCTTATCACTTCAAAAAAAATCTTACAGGATTTCATGGATCAGCGATTCGGTCTATTTATCCATTGGGGGCCAGTAAGCTTGCGTGGTACAGAGATCGGTTGGAGTCGTGACGTGGAGGTTCCCGCGGCAGAATATGACCAATTGTACACAGAATTTAACCCCGCACTTTTCCATGCTGAAGACTGGGTAAAAGCGGCTAAAGAAGCTGGAATGCGATATCTTACTATCACGGCAAAACATCATGATGGTTTCTTGCTTTGGCCCAGCTCGACCTCCGACTACACAATCAAGCAAAGCCCTTATAAAAAGGATATCGTAGGCGCCTTGGCAGAAGCCTGCCGTAAACAGGGGATAAAATTCTGTATTTACTTTACCGTACTGGATTGGCGTGATCCAAATTATCCCATAGACCACCCCAGACAGAAACAACCGAATGATTTCGCGGATATGAACACCTTTGTTGCAACGATGAAAGCACAATTAAAGGAGCTGATAACCAACTACAATCCCTACATGCTCTGGTTTGATGGGAATTGGGAAAGCCCATGGAAAGATGAATACGCTGTCGATATTTATACTTTCATTAAGCAACTAGATCCATCGATCATTATAAATAACCGTATCGGTGATAAACACGGCGACCATAGCAAATTGGGAACTACCATATTGGGCGATTTTGCGACACCAGAGCAAAAAATAGGCGAGCTCAACATGGAAGATCCTTGGGAAACATGCATGACCATTGGACAACAGTGGTCTTGGAAACCAAATGACTCATTAAAAAGCTTAAAAACATGTATACAAACCTTATCCAAGGTGGCGGCTGGAAACGGAAATCTATTGTTCAACGTAGGGCCAATGATGGATGGTCGGATTGAGGCCCGTCAAGTTGCGCTGTTAAAGGGAATGGGGACTTGGCTACAGCGATATGGCGAGAGCATTTATCAAACTAAAGGCGGACCATTCCAACCCAACGATACTTACGCAACAACGCGGAAGGGCAACAAATTATACATCCATCTTTTTGAACAGCCATCGTCTTCATTTACACTTCCGCCCCTACCGGCTACGGAAGTCAAAGCAGCCTACTTTTTGGGTGGTGAAAAACTTTTGTTTGATCAAAAGGAAACAGTTGGCATAACCATTCAACTCCCCAATAAACTTCCAGATCAAAACAACAGTGTCATTGTTCTGGAGTTGAGTACAAATGCGGAAGATATCCCGTTGCTTCCCTAACGATTGTGTATACTATTTTATGATTAAAGATATTCAAATTCAAGATTTACGATTTCCGCTGGCTGACGGCAACGGTAGCGATGCAATGCACCGGGATCCGACATATTCATATGCTGTAACTAAACTCATCGATGACGGCGGAATCACTGGCTGTGGCTTTGCATTCACCCTTGGCCGTGGCAACGATTTGGTGTGTAAAGTCGCAAAATTCTATGCCCAGCAATTGATGAGAAACGACATCGAGGAATTGATGGCGAATTTCGGTGAAATTTCAAAAAAATTGGCAAATGAGCAACAGTATCGTTGGTTAGGTCCGGATAAAGGTGTCGTTCAGCTTGCACTTGCATCTGTAACGAACGCCTGCTATGATCTTTGGGCGAAAAAGCGTGGAGTCCCATTATGGAAGCTTTTGATCGACTTATCACCGGAAGATCTGCTCAACACGCTCGACCTTACGTATTTAGAAGACGAGCTAATCGTAGCCGATGCATTAAAATTGTTATATCTGCAACAGACTAGCAAGCCCAGCAGAATGTCTATTATTGATACCGGCTATCCGGGCTATGATACGTCAATTGGTTGGTTTAATTATAGCGATGAACAGGTACGGGAGAACTGTAAAAAAGCACTACAAGAGGGCTTTACCGCCATGAAACTGAAAGTAGGCAGCCAAGATCCAGAACGCGACGTACGTCGAGCCTGCCTCTTGCGACACGAAACGGGATGTAATGTGAAGATCATGCTGGATGCAAATCAGCGATGGACATTGCCCGAAGCATTAACGATCGGAAAACGCTTACAGGCGATGAATCCCTATTGGATTGAAGAGCCTACCCATCCAGATGATATCCGTGCACATGCAATATTGGCGCAGGAACTGGCGCCGACCAAGATTGCCATGGGCGAGCACGTACCTAACAGGATCCTCTTCAAAAATTATTTGCAACATGCGGCGACTAGCTTTGTGCAGGTAGATGCTGTTCGCGTAGCCGGTGTAAGTGAATTTCTCAGCATCAGCCTGCTTGCGAAGAAATTCGAGATCCCTGTTGTTCCCCATGTCGGCGATATGGGGCAGCTCCATCAACATTTGGTTCTTTTTAATCATATTAGCTTAGGCCACCAAGCCTTGTTTTTGGAGCATATTCCGCATCTACGAAAACAATTTAAGACCCCGGCAACTATCAAGGACGGAGTGTATTTGTCACCACAAGAGCCCGGTAGCAGCTGCGACTTCTGTATTTAAAAAACGGTTATGTTACACCAGATAGATCTTATCATTAGTATATTTTACATCGCTGCTATTTTCGCAATAGGTCTTTGGACCGGCATGCGACAGCGAAACAATCTTAATCAAGCCCAAGATTACTTTTTAGCAGATAAAAACTTACGATGGCCAGCAATAGGCTTGGCACTTTTCGCCACCAATATTTCTACGGTACATCTCGTCAGTTTAGCCCAAAGTGGTTTTGACTCCGGTCTACTTAATGGAAACTTCGAATGGATGGCGGCATTTACCTTAATAATTTTGGCATTATTCTTCGTGCCATTTTATATCAAATCGGGTGTGAGCACTTTGCCGGATTTTTTAGAAAAACGCTATGACCGCGCGTCCAGAGATTGGCTTTGCTTTGTTTCGATTTTTTCTGCTATTATCATCCACATTTCCTTCTCGATGCTTGCAGGAGGAATCGTACTGAAAACACTCTTCGGGATGGATATGTACATCAGTATTTCGATAATCTGTGTTATTACGGCAATCTACACCATTGTGGGCGGACTTCGCGCGGTTGTTGTGACAGAATCTATCCAAACCATTGTCCTTCTTTGCGGAGCTTTTGTCATCAGTTACTTTGCAATAGACAAAATGGGCGGCTGGCCAAAAATGGTTCAGGTGTTAGCGGATAACAACGAGTTAAACAAGCTTTCTATGCTTCGTCCGGCTGAAGATGCCGATGGACTGCCTTGGTATGCTGTAATCTTAGGCTACCCAGTACTGGGAATTTGGTATTGGTGTGCGGATCAAACCATCGTTCAGCGCGTCCTGGGTGCTAAAAACGAAAACCATGCACGTGTCGGCGCTTTGTTTTGTGGTTTCTTAAAAATTCTTCCCGTTTTTATTTTTGTACTGCCCGGCCTACTCGCGTATACATTGTCGCAATCGGGCAAACTCGATCTGAGTCCCTTGGATCTGAATGAACAAGGCATGCCCGACACGAAAGGAATCTACACGATTATGATTACACAATTGCTACCGCCCGGCTTAATTGGTCTACTGGTAGCAGCGCTCTTGTCGGGGCTCATGAGCCAAGTCTCTGGTGCACTAAACGCTATAGCCACGCTGGTGAGCTATGACCTCTATCAGCGACACCGGCCAAAAGCCAGTGATAAACAGTTGATTCTTGCCGGAAAACTAACCGGTGCCGCAGCGCTACTTATTTCGTTGATTCTTCTTCCATTACTCAATCGCTATGAGCGAGTATTCGTTGGCATAAACGATATCATCGCTCATATTGCTCCACCTATCACCTGTGTTTTTCTGTTGGGCATCTTTTGGAGCGGGGCGTCTGCCATTTCGGCGAAGCGAACACTTTGGTTCGGATCGTTGCTCGGTGCTTTTGTTTTTCTCATTGGCAAAACGTCTCCTACAAGTTTTATTGGACAAATACCGTTCATGTTGATGTCCTTCTATCTCTTTTGTGCATGTGTGGTGATGCAATTCTTTTTTTCATACCGATATCCTGTACAGCATACCACGGTAAGCAAAACCTTGTATTGGAAATCGCCTTTGACGCCACTGTCCGGTAAAGCATGGAAGGGTATCGGAAATTTCAGAAGACTTTCTCTTTTGCTGTTTTTGTTTATAATCATCCTTTATTATCTCTTTAGATAACAGGCAAATTATCACGTTCACCAATCTTTCATCATGAAAAAGACTGTCCTATTTATTATTCTTACCAGCACGGTGTTCACGAATTGCAAAGATACCTCGATTACTTCGAAGCCTATTCGATTTGCCTACATCACCGGGTTAAATGCGGAAAAGGTAGTGCGATATAAAGAATTACATGCTGAAGTCTGGCCCGATGTATTGCAAAAAATTCATGCCTGCAATATCCGTAATTACTCCATTTATCTAAAAAAAATAGACAGCACTTACTACCTCTTTAGTTATTTTGAATATATCGGCAATGATTTCGGCGCTGATGGGAGAAAGATGGCGGAGGACCCGATCACACAACGCTGGTGGCGAGAAACCGATCCATGCCAGCAGCCACTTCCCGACGCAAAGGTGAGTGGCAAAATATGGAGCCCAATGGAAGAGGTCTTTCATACAGAATAAGCGAAGCGTCGATCAATATTACTTTACATCCAACTATAAATTCATATGAAATTACTCGCTGACAAAATTATTTTTCTAACAGGTGGCTCAACGGGCATAGGGCTAGCGTGTGCAAAAGCATACGCTACGGCTGGCGCATCCGTTGTCGTAGCTGCCTTTCCGTCGGAAACACTAGCATCCGCCATGCAAACGCTAGGCGATAAGCACTTGGGATTGTCATGTGACGTATCAAAAGCAGGAGACGTCAAACGGGCCATCCGTGAAACACTCCTTAAATATGGACGGATTGATGCCATCCATAATAACGTCGGTATAACCAATCCTTCGAAACCCCTTCATCAAACTACGAATGAAGAGTATGATCAGTTGATGAACGTAAACGTAAAGAGTGTGCTGTATACAACACGTTACGGGGTTGAATCATTAATGAAGACAAAAGGTACAATATTAAATACAAGCAGTCTCGTAGCCGATATTGGACAAGAAAACCACGCCGTGTATACCGCATCAAAAGGCGCTATCAATGCACTCACCAAATCCATGGCGCTCGATTACGCGCCTTACGGCATACGGGTTAATGCGATTTCGCCGGCTGGTGTTTGGACGCCGATGTTGCGCGAGTGGGCGAGGCAGCAACCAAATAGTATGGAAATTGCTCGATACCTAGACAATATACATCCAATCGCGCCCTGCCCTGAACCCGATGTCATCGCTGACGCCTGTGTATTTCTATTTTCGGCGAAAGCACGCTTCATAACAGGAACTATATTACCTGTCAGTGGCGGAGCAGAATTGGGTTATCGCGCCTTACGACAACTTCGTTGAAGTTAATCGAACGGTATGAAAACAAGCTTATAATTTTTTGTTATTTGTTTAGAAGTGGATATTTTTTATTAGCGCACTCATATAAACCTCGATGAAGAAAAAATCTGCCTTCACACGTGTATTTCACCAAAACCAATGGTCTTTCCCTGCAGGTCAGTTTATGAAAATCATGTTAAACATCGAGCACCTCTTTGCATATCTGCTTCAGCGCAGTAGCATTGGAACGTGTTATTGGGCTGTCCAAAAAACCGCCGTCACCGTACTCGCTGTAAGCTACTTCCCTTTGGTTGCAGCGCAGGTTTCCACTAAACATAACCTTACATTTCCAGACCTAGCTACGCGATGGGACGAGGGCATTCCATTAGGCAACGGAATGTTAGGTGCATTGATCTGGAAAAAAGAAGCCAAATTACGTTTGTCCCTCGATCGTGCCGATCTTTGGGACGAGCGAAAAGCCTTGCCTGATCTTCGGATTTATAACTTCGAATGGGTAGCTCAACAACGCCAGCAGGACACATACAAGGAGGTACATCGTCGCTTGGACGATCCATACGACCAAGATAGTTATCCAACAAAGCTTCCGGCAGGCGCAATGGAGTTTGATATTGCAGCTTTCGGCAACATCGTTTCCAGCCAGCTGGATCTGCAAACGGCAACCCATACATTGATCTTTGAAAATGGCGTAGTTTTCCGTTGTTTTATCCATGCTAACCGAAACGAAGGCTACTTCACCTTTGAAAACCTGAAAGGCACACGAATAAAACCGCAGCTAAAAGCTCATAACTACGCCATTACAGATGAACTGAAGGACGATATAAATGGCCACGGCGGTGCGGAGCTTCACAAATTAGGTTATAAAAAGGGTAACGTAATTAGCCAACCGCAAACGATACACTACCGACAGCCGACATACGAGACTAATTATTACGAAATATTAATCGATTGGATTGAAGACACCAATAAGCTTAGTGGCCGATGGACGGTAACCAACAATCGCATTGCTCGGTTAAAACATATCTCGACTAAGAAAATGCGGAAAGTGTACAACGGCCATAGGCTTTGGTGGGTTGCTTTTTGGCGGCAATCGGCGATTAATGTCCCCGATAAACTCATTGAAAAACAGTATTATCTCGAACAGTATAAGTTTGGATCCGTAGCTAGAAAAGGCGCACCAGCGATAACCTTGCAGGCGGTTTGGACAGCCGACAATGGCAGCCTGCCCCCGTGGAAGGGCGATTTCCACAATGACTTGAATACGCAGCTGAGCTACTGGCCTGCCTATAGTTCGAATCATCTGAAAGAGGCGGAAACATTTACCGATTGGCTAGGAAAGATAAAAAAAGAAAACCGAAGGTATACACAAGATTTTTTTGGCGTCGAAGGACTTAATGTACCTGGAGTGACGACACTAAACGGACATCCCTTAGGTGGGTGGATTCAATACAGTATGTCGCCAACCATAAGTGCCTGGTGCGCGCAATATTTCTATTGGCAATGGAAATACAGCATGGACAAAAAATTTCTTGACGAAAAGGCTTATCCCTACCTGAGCGAAAGCGCTCGTTTCCTAGAGAACATCAGTTATATCGAAAGTGGTCTACTCAAAATCCCGCTAAGCTCAAGCCCCGAATACTATGACAATAACAAGCAAGCATGGTTTGACCATTGGACCAACTTTGACCTTTCACTTGCCAAATTTCTGTTTAAAGCGGCCGCGGAAGTGAGCTTAGCTAAAGGGCTACAAGCGGAATACGAACATTGGATCGCACGGCACAGACAATTGCCTAAGCTAGATGCCGACAGTACTGGCCTGACAGTTGCGCCCAATACCGCGCAAAAAAGCTCCCACCGGCACCTGTCACCCTACATGGCCATCTACCCGCTGGCATTACTCGACATTAACGAAGCAAAAGACGCGGTCCTGATACAACGCTCCCTGCGACACTTGGAAAAATTAGGTACGCGTGCTTGGTGCGGTTATTCATTCAGCTGGATGGCCTCACTCTATGCACGCGCATATGAAGCCGACAAGGCCGTTAAACAACTACAGATATTTGCATCCAACTTTTGTTCCCCCAACAGCTTTCACCTCAACGGGGACCAGAAGGGTGGACAATATAGCGACTTTCAATACCGTCCTTTTACACTGGAGGGCAATCTTGCTTTTGCACAAGGAGTAAACGAGCTCCTGCTACAGAGCCGGTCAGATTATATACAAGTTTTCCCCGCAGTTCCCGACGACTGGAAAGATGTTTCGTTCACAAACCTGCGCGCGGAAGGAGCGTTCTTGCTGAGTGCGAAAAAAGTAGATGGGGGCAACGAAGAAGTAACTGTTTACGCTGAAAAAGGCGGCTTAATAAACCTCCGTCTGCCCTTCGAAATTTCTCGAGCGACCTCTACCTCTAAAAAAGGCGTAAGAAAACCAGTAACAAAACAGGGATCGTTTTTTTCAGCTCGGTTAGAAAAAGGAGAAACGATCGTATTACAGCGCTAAATATTTATGTTCGAACAGCTCGAGTTTTGCTATTATCACAAAATAATAAAGCGCCCGCATGACTGCAGAGCGCTTACTGACAATTACCCATCTTGTCATAGAAAATACCTTCGGTTAGTTAAATTTTAATACAGTACAAGAATACAACGGAATTATCGACAACACAATAGAATATACTCCTATCTATATGGATTATTATCGTTCTCAGATAAACTTAGGAATAGAAAATATGACGACTATAACCTGTTCTTATCCTTTGGTGGTTACCGAACGACAAACATCGCTGTTGTCCAAAGTCCGATGGACATATTCATTGGTCTTTTATCGACAGGAGAGTATCATTATTGGACAGGGTCGCCAACCGGCGTAGGCCTGCGCTTACGAATAGTGATCCGAGACGACCGTACCTGCCAAGCACTTCAAAGTCTGTTAACATGATCAATTTTTAACAAGATCTTAATAAACTGATAACGATTTAGTTACAGGAGAGGCTGATCTTTATACCATGAAAAGTAGGCATGCCTATCCCACTCGTTTGATCGTTTACAGTGTCGGACTCTTAACCGCTATGGCCTGCACACCGAAGAGCCCCGCCATAAAGATGAAGGGCTCGGATACAGAGGTCAACCTCGCCGTTACCCTTGCAGAAAAGTATACGCTTAAAGATCCCGATTTCAGCATCGCTATTTCTGGCGGAGGATCAGGCCTAGGCATTACCTCTTTACTGAACGGTCAAGCGGACATTGCCAATTCATCCCGTCCCCTATCGCAGGAAGAAGTAGAACAATTTAAGCAAAAAAACATTCCTTTACGCAGTATCATCTTTGCCGAAGATGCCACAGCGTTTATTGTACATGATGACCTGCCACTTGAGGAATTAGATATTGAAACCTTGGGAAATATCCTTAGCGGCGAGATCAAAAACTGGTCGGGCATTGCCGGTGTAGATCTTCCGATTAATATCTATGGTCGTCAAAGCAGCTCAGGCACCCATTCATTCATTAAGAAAAAGCTGAAGATTGAATTCTCCAGTGCCGCCAAGGAGATGACCGGAAATGCACAAATCATTGAAGGCGTGAAAGCTGACCGATCTGGCGTGGGCTATGTCGGAGCGGGCTATGTTGCCCACCACCCAGCAGGTGGGCAGCATGTTAAAATTCTGAAAATCAAGCAAGGTCAACATGATATTGCGCAATCACCGATAGATCCCGCAGCAATCAACGGCCGTCGCTATTACTTCCAACGCCCACTTTATCAATATGTACTCGAAAAGTCTTGGAATAAGGTGAAACTATTTATCGACTTTGAAAAAAGCGCAGCAGGAAGATCCTTGATTGAAGAACACGGTTACTACATTATCGACAACGATGAAATATAAAACACGATTATCCATTGACCTGCTGTTCAAGTACATATTCAAAATCACCGGTTTACTGGTACTGGCATTATTGGGTGCTATCCTAGCGATGTTGGTATACAACTCGGCAGCCTTCTTTTTAGATGTTCGGCCTACCGACTTTATCACCGGCCTCGAATGGAACCCTACTGGTGCTAACCCCAAATACGGTATATTGCCCTTGGTATTGAGCACCACCTTGGTAACGATCGGCGCCATGGCCATTGCTATCCCTTTGGGCATCGGTACCGCTGCGTTCATCGCGGAGTATGCTGGTTCACGACTGAAGAATATCTTAAAACCAACCATTGAAATGCTCGCAGCTATTCCATCCGTCGTCATTGGTTTTCTAGGCATCGTAGTCGTCGGCCCAGGGATAGCTGATATGGCCGATCTTGCAAATGGGCTAAATGCGCTCAACGGCGCTATCCTACTCGCCGTTATGGCGCTACCCACCATTATCACCGTCGCAGAAGATGCCATCCATGCCGTACCCAAAACTTACAAAGAAGCCAGCTACGGCGTTGGTGCAACGAAATGGCAAACACTACGTAAAATAATTATTCCTGCGGCAGCGCCCGGCATTATAGCTGCCGTGATGCTCGGTGTCGGTAGGGCAATTGGCGAAACGATGACCGTCCTGATGGCAACAGGCAATGCATCGTTACTTCCTACAGGCATGTTTGCTTCCGTCAAAACCATGACGGCTACCATAGCGATCGAAATGGGTGAAGTCCCCTATCAAACAACCCATTATTATGCGCTTTACGCCATTGCCGCCGTGTTGTTCATCATGACCCTCGTAGCCAATATGTTGGGCGAATATTTTATAAATCGTTTCAGGAAATACCATGCAGCTTAAATATAAATTGACCCGTATTATCGAGTGGGGCACGTTGTTGCTGAGCACCTTACTCGTTTGCTTTTTTTTGGTAGTGATCCTCTACGAGATCTTTTCCAAGGGGAGCGCTGTCATCAGTTGGGACTTTGTATCTTCTCTGCCTACGGAAGGCATGACCAAAGGCGGAATCTTAACACCAATAGTCGGAACGGTGATGCTAACCTTATTGACAGCCTTATTCTCCATCCCTTTTGGCGTATGTTGTGCCGTATATCTACAGGAATATGCAGAAAGCAATTGGCTCACACGACTGATTCGTGCATCCATCCGAAATCTTTCGGGCGTCCCATCCATTATCTACGGATTGTTTGGGCTCGCCCTTTTCGTTCAAGGCTTGCAACTCGGCACCTCTTTGCTCGCTGCGGGATTGACCTTGGGACTGCTTTCCTTGCCGTATATCATCACCACAACGGAGGAAGCGCTACTCCGCATTCCAAACAGCATGCGCGAAGCCGCCTTGGCCGTGGGCGCTACCAAATTTGAAACGATCAAAGATATTGTACTTCCTTCGTCCATGTCGGGGATTTTAACAGGTGTCGTACTGACGTTGTCGCGTGCTGCGGGTGAAACGGCTCCCATACTGTTTACTGGAGCTGCTTTCTATATCAACCAAACTAGCCTCTCCGTAAATCAGGAATTTATGGCACTCCCCTATCACCTCTATATGCTATCCACCCAACACCAATCAATTGACGAGGTGCGGCCAATTGCCTATGGAACCGCACTCGTATTGGTTATTGTTGTCTTTTTATTAAACCTCACGGCGTTCTACATTCGTTACAAGTACAGACAAAATGAAAAATAAATTATCGGTTGAAAACCTTCGGATAAATTTTGGACAGAAGGAAGTGCTCAAAAATATCAACGTCTCTTTCAGCGAGCATGAGATAACCGCATTGATCGGCCCATCTGGCTGCGGAAAAAGCACCTTGCTAAGGAGCCTCAACCGAATGCACGACCTTTCTCCCGATGCCAAAATATCGGGCAGACTTCTCTTGGATGGAACCGACATCTATGGAAAGGATATTCAGCCTACCAAAATTCGACAACGCATCGGTATGGTGTTTCAAAAAGCCAACCCTTTCGCAAAAAGCATCTACGACAATATTACCTACGGATTGAAGATCAATAATTTGCCGCACGGCAAGGACATCGTCGAAAAAGCACTACGTGAAGCCTTTTTATGGGATGAAGTCAAAAATGATTTAAAAATGCCTGCAACGCGCTTGTCTGGCGGTCAGCAGCAACGCCTTTGTATCGCCCGCACAGTGGCACTGCGCCCTGAAGTTATCTTAATGGATGAACCCTGTTCTGCTCTGGATCCCGTGAGCACGCTAAAAATAGAGGAGCTTATCAGCGACCTTAAGGATCGATATACCATTGTGATTGTCACGCACAACATGCAGCAAGCGCAGCGTATTGCCGACAAAACAATATTTATGTACCTCGGAGAAGTGAAGGAAGAAGGGCCAACCGTCCAAATATTTAACCAGCCGAAGCACGAATTGACATCCAACTATATCCATGGACAGTTTGGCTAATATGGCCTTGTTGAAACAACTAATAATGTCTAATATCTATCTTAATGATCGAAGAATCGACAACGTCAATAATTGAAAAAGAGAACGCTTATACCAACATATTTCTATTGCGAGCAAACAGCAACACGAAACTGCCAGCATGACAGCAACAAAGAACCGTCTATTTGACAGGTGTCAGCGCGGCATTTTTAACAAAAAGACATCTTTGTACAATTAACGGCAAAAACATCTATATAACGTTAAAAATTCTTTTAAAAAAGCTGACAAACGAATATCGGCATAGAGTTTGAACAATAGTTAGCATTCATAATTTAGGTTAATAATTGGTTAGTTAGTAAAAATCCTGAAGCTCCCCGCTTCGGGATTTTTTTGTATAGACATTTTATCGCGCGAAGCAAACAGCATTTTCGCTACAACAATTCGAGAAACCAACCTCCTCTTGCATTCTTAAAAAACGAGAAAATAAAGCGTATCTATCCTTTAAATGTTAAAAAATGTTAAGAAACATAATTAGAAATAACATAGTTGATAAAACAACGTTCTAAAAGTAATTCATAATTTCATAATTTAGGTTAATAATTGGTTTGGTAAAATCCTGAAGTTCCCCGCTTCAGGATTTTCTTTTTTAGGGGTTATATAAAATAAAAAAAATGAGCAAAATCTAATACAGCGACACCATGAGCTACCATAAGATCGAAGATTTGGTTGAAGAAACAATCGTCTTTATTGACAAAACAGTGAAGCCTGTTGATGAAAAGCGCACCCTCTTCTATAACCTGTTTGCATTTCAAAACCTATTCGACTGCAGTTTCACCCATTTCAGGCAAATAGACATTTTGATCAAGAACAACTTCACCTACCGTATCCCCATTAACGGTCTACCCAACAAACAGGAACTTCTAGACGATCAGCTCGCATCAGACAGCCATTGGCTTCCGGTGAGAATAAACGATACGGAGGCGGGCGATGTTTATTACCACAGCACAGACCAGCACTTGTATTTCGATGCCGGAAGTGAAATGTGGTCAATACTTCAAGCAGAGAAGGGATTAGGAGAGGCTCCATCAACCCTATCAACCAAGCAATTGTTACACTATATCTTATCGCTATGCTTCGACCAAGACAAGTGGCTTTTTGCCCAATGGTATGCGGTGCTCACAGAAGATGTACTGGAAGACGCCTTGCTTGAGAACAGTATCCCAGATTGGTTCGAAGACAAAACCATGTGTGATATCCGCCGCATGGCGATAGCCATAGACATACCCACACTATTTAAAGTGACAAAAAAGCAGAACCGCTACTTCAGCTATCCAACTCTAGCTTATTTTAAACACGATGAAGATCTCGCCTATGCATTCGCAGGACGCTTTCTTCTCGATGTACATACCGATTTAAATAAGTTGCAAGGCCAATATGAAAAACAGATAAAAGATCTGGAACTTGCCAGAGCCGCCAAGAAAAAGCTACCGGAGAAGATGTTGCTGTTGGAGCAGGAGCTGCATCAATACTTAAGAGGATGGACATATGGCGGGCATATTCTTGATAGAGAAAATAAAACGTCAATCTGGTACCAAGACAAATACGCTCATCCTGGCATCGTGGACGACGCTTTCTATCGGAAATTTGTCTACATACACGTTGACATCGATCTGGAAGCCATTCGGCTCGTCTACGCCTTGCAACACGGATTGATATTACGATGGCAACAGGTAAATCCGTCCTTACATCCCGCAGACTTCCATATGTACAGCGACATCATGCCATTCTTGAACGAGGAACAACAGCGTAGCCGAAACTTCAATGACTACGGACTACTCAAATACCCATTGAAGGAGAACGACAGCGCCCTGCTAAAACGCATACACTTTCTGACAGACTGTCTCGAAACCGCGGAACATCCATATTTCAACATGCTGTTAAACGAATTCCCTTCACGCTTCTTTGAACGAAACCTAAATGCATTATTGCATACGATGGAAAATGGTGTCGACGGCACGGGCATAATTCCGGAAAATATCGTCATCCATTCGAGCATTAGCGCAAAACAGCTTTTCGCTTTTCATCAAGCTGATTTGCAAAACAAAACACTGTTAAAAATGCTATTTCCCGATGAAAGCAGGCCGATAATGCCTAAACTCCGATCGGCATTAAGCTTAAGAAATACCGACAATGAGGAGGCTTTCCTGAACCAAGCAACGGGAGATGAAGCAGAGCGGGCATAACATCTATCATGTCGAAATGGTGAATCCAGGATCGTTGTCGTCGATCTTACTGCCGATAAAATAAACCTATGGTGACGCTGTGCATACCAAAACCGCTATCGACAACACGGCTAAACGCTGAGTACGGCGTAAAATTGTAACGCGCCTGCAGCCCGAAGTCCCTGATGCGCAGCTTCAACGATTGTCCAACAAAAACAGTGCTCAGTGGCTTGATAAAGGCAGGATCCTCTTTATCTGTCTTTGCTTCGCTCGGCAACGCTTCGTATACTTTTCTTGCGCGCAGATCATCATAAAAGTAAAAGGCGTAGCCAACAGCCATCCCCCATTCGACATCTACGAACCGCGGGGAACTAAGGGGAAAAACTTTATCGATCTGCGCACCTACGAAGCCCGAAAAAGACCGCGTGATTGCCGTTTCCTCACTTCTTGCATACATAAATCGACGCTGTGCCGGGAAGTTTAGCGAGGTTCCGTAGTTGACGACCGACCGCTCCGAGCGTTTTTGCCTGATCCAAAAGCCAACATTCGGAGCAACGTTCATATGTTGCTTCATCGATCCAAGAGGAAAGGTCACACCGCCCTCTGCAACGACCCGCTCGAAGCGCGACGAATAGACGCCTCTCGCGACCGTATTGTCCTGTAGCTCTTGACCATGCAAATACTTTATTGTACACAGTACAACGATGGCAAACCCTATCTTTTTCATCGCATTAAAAGTTGATAAATGGAAAGGATCGACGGGCATTTTTATTCCAAAGGCCAACCTGTAACCCTGTAACAGTTTCCGAAACATTGAACAAGCCTATTTGTAGCCCTTTCATCTGCCTAGATCTATTCACTAGTCCCAACTGTATGCCCTCCGTATAAGCGCTTTTGTTATACATGCCCAAGGCAACCCCATTAAAGCGTTCCGAAAAATTCCCTATCCCGGAAATATGTAGGCCTCTTAGCCTGCTTGCGCTTGCATAGGCGACCTGTACACTGAATCCGTCCAACTCCTTACCGAAATTGTACATCGACACACTAACTCCGCGGTGCACAGTACCTCGCTGTATAAATCCGCCCAAACCCAGATTCATACCATGGGAGATCAAGGTTGTGGGCTCTTCCTCAATGCGGCTAGGATCTGCATAGAGTAATACCATGGGCGACAGGACAAATAGATCAATATTTATCCCATTGACTCTTTGTATCAACGTCGCATCGTCCAAATGCCCTAATCCAATAACCAGCCCGTTTACTTTGACGGTCTCTATGCTCATGGGCGACAGACTAAAAATTTTTGTGCGCTGTCCCTGCACTTTAGCAACCAACAGCAGCAGCAAAGCACCTATTACAATCCTTTTCATTGTATTCTTCATTTATCTATCTCAAAATTATTACGGATTTCCACAAAAAAATTGCGCAAATAAATAATAATAAGCGCACAATTTGCGATATTCACAAAAACTAATAAATGATGGGCCATGTTCCAAGAAAAATTGATCGCTACGCTCTACAAAAAGAAAACACCGTCGGCTTCGTTGATTACAGAGCTGGCCGATGTGCTAAATATAAGTTACGATGCTGCACACCGCCGAATATCGATGAAGAGTAAATTCTCTATTGATGAAGCCGCCCTCCTCTCCAGACGTTACGGAATATCCTTAGATCATCTCCTTGCCGGACGAGAGCAGGTGCTGGTTAAAAAGACCGAAGAGATCAAGAATTTCCAAGACCTGTCTGTATATTTCGAAAGCGCCTACCGTTCTTTACATGAGCATCCTGCAGAAAAAACCACACAGATCTATTATTCGGCAAAAGATATTCCGCTATTTTATACCATAAAAAGTGGGCTACTTTCTAAATTTAAATCGTTTGTTTGGTTGAACCTATTGGCAAATGAAGACGATGCTTCGACATTTTCTTCATTTCGGATAGAGGCTCCATTGGTAGAAAGCAGCCAAAACCTTTACGGCTTCTATGAAAAGGTGAGCAAGCATGAGGTTTGGAACGATACCACCATCAATAGCACTTTGCAACAAATCGTATATTTCTTTCAGGCGGGTCTGCTAACGGGGGAACACGCAGTTGAACTTTGTGAACAGGTAAAAGAGCTGCTGTTTACCTTGGAACAACAATGTACTCCTAAAAATGAATATTATAGGCTTTACTACCATGAACTATTGATTCTGAACAACAATGTATTGGTATCCGACCAACAGCAACGATCTTTGTTTGTCCCCTACACCATGTTGGGGTATTTTATCACGAAAGATGAACGTACCTGTAGCAACACGTTGGATTTTTTCCGTCATCAATTAAAAAATTCCAAATTACTGAACGCGGCTGGCACGCGAGATCGAAAAATATTTTTCAACAGAGCTTATCAAAAAATTGAATTCTACAAACAGCAAGTATTATCAAGTCAAGATTTCAACTATTTATAACAGTCGAAATGCAGTTCTGCCCCGAGTGGGCGACATCATTTGTCGCCTTCCGTCGGTTCCGCCAAAAACATTTTATAGCTATTTTTTATATGCAGAAGCACTTGGTATTCCGAGAGTTCCGACAGATCGGCTTTCTCTGGCCTATATCGAATCATAAAATATTGAAGGGCATCCCCTTTCAGGCCTGTCAAACCTGTAACCACTGCTGGTGTAAACCATTGCTCCAATGATAATTTATCCTGCTCCGTCCAGACACGGGATTCCGGAGCGAGACTTTCTTTTTTCCGCAACAACGCGACTAATTTATTAAGGTTTACCGTTGCCAATGCAGCAGTGCTCCCCGATGCGACATGCCGTGGCCAATAGGGATCAAATTCACCACGTTGCACAAAAACGCCTAGCCGCCTTTCATTTAATTTCTGTCGTGCAATACGGCGTTCCAATACGCGACGCCAACTACTGCTATCTCGAGATGCCGACCGCATACGATCGATAACCACTTCTTCCAACATCTGGGGCAAGGGCTCGAGCAGGATCTCCTGCGTGGTATCCAGGTATATCACTGGCATGACCACCGTGTGATAACCTGTGGCAGTGATGACGATGCTATCTCCTGGTTTTGGCTCATGGAAAGTAACCTGCCCCCTTTCATCGCTTATGAATTCCCGATCGTTCACATGCACATTTGCTCCAACTACAACACGACTACTGAATTTATCGCGAATAAGGATGGTTGATTGTTGAGCGGAGGCATAAAGGCCGATCAATATGGCTAAGATGGCGAGTACATTTTTCATAGTTAGGAGTTGATACCTACAAAAAAATAACTTAAAAACCTATAAAACAAACTTTTAACAAGCTTTAACGCCTCATTCAACTGCCGTTGAATCGGCCAGTTTCGATTTGCTTTCCGTATCAGGGATGATCTACGAAGAATTTAGCTCCAGTACAGTTGAATCATACCGAAAAAAAAGTTATCAATTGCCAAAGCCTAAAGATCAGACGGCCGGGTAGCCGAAAACTGAAAACCATGCTGTTGTATCTTATCGGCGCTAACAGCCGCACTTTTCAGCAACTCGATAGATAATTCTCCCAGCGCCAATTTCAGCAGAAAGCCTGGAACCGGTATGACAAACGAAGAGCCTGAATGTTTGGCCAGTAAGGCTTTGGTCAATACAAGTTGTGAAACAGGATGGGGCGCAACGGCATTTATCGCGCCCTCTACATGATCATGGGCAGCAACATAAGCGTACATGGAAACCAAATCCATCAATCCAATCCAGCTAAAGCATTGCTTGCCCGACGCGAAACGAGGCGCTATCCCAAATCGAAAAGCAGGTGATAAGGCCTTCCACATACCTCCGGTAGGATGCAAGACCAATCCGGTACGGATCCATGCTACACGGATTCCGTGATTTTTCAAAGACGATGTTGCTTCTTCCCACTGCCGGCATACATCGGCCAAAAATCCCTCGCCAGCGGGATCATCTTCCTTAAATACCTGACCAAGCTTTCCTTCGCCGTACCAACCGATGGCGGAAGCTGAAACAAAGGTTTTCACCTCTTTTCCGTGTTGCATTACCCAATCAACCAACAGTGTACCACTCTCCGTTCTACTTTTTAGCAACAGCTCTTTGCGGCTAGGCGTCCATCGCTTTTCGGCGATGTTGGCGCCGGCCAAGTGAATAATCGTATCCACATTTTCAGGCAGTGAGGGATCAATAAAGCGCCTCTCTACATCCCATAGACAGTAGGTCACTCGAGGCAAGGGAGCTAGATTACGCTTCTCACGAACCAATATGGTCAACGCAACTTCCGAATAATTTTCAAGCAAATAAGAAATCAGTGCCTTTCCGACAAATCCGGTTCCACCAGAAATCAAGACATTCTTCATAGCCATAGGCTTTATATTTTATAATTGCATGTATGCATCGAACTCCATCGATTAATTATCGTTTATCCAGATCGCTCTCCCGCTCGTAGAGCTCCGTATCCAAGATATGGTTACTGGTCTTTACCTCTTCCAGCACGCGATCAATCTCATGAATCAGATAAACAAGCTTCTTTACATTCGGATCTTTTAAATCTTCGACATGGGAAAGCTGGAAATCATATACATCGCCCTCTTCGAATGCATCCATAATGTGACGCATCTCTCCGGCCGTAGCAATGTTCAAAATATCGGTGAACAAGTGTTCACGTGATACAAAAAGTGTCCGCAAAGATTTTACTATTTGAGGTCTATATTCCATTCTTTGTAGCTATTTTCTAATAGAACAAAAGAACAACTATTTTGTCTTAAAAAAAGTAAATTCTTTCCGCAAAGCGAATCGGAAAAACAACGCATTTCGGGGATCGCTATCAATCCGCTAGCTCTACGCAGTAAAAAAGTCTTAGTAAAACAACGGCAGCAGTTCTTCGGCGTTCACCTTCCCGAAAAAAAGCGATAGATCGACGGATTTGAGCAGAAGTGCAATAGCAGATGGATCATGTTTTTGCCCGATCAACAATGCTTCCAATTCTTCGATTGGCCGCGAAGAAAAAAAATCCCCATAGATCTTTGCCCGATGTATCATTCCTTTATGTACATCTAAATGAAGCTCAATAAAACCTGCGGGCACCTTAATTGCCTTTTTAAAGTTATAATCCGGTGAAGACCCAAAGTTCCAATCCCAGGTGCTATACCTCGCAACAACCAGTGCACGTATTGCCTGAATGTCATCCTGGGTAAATTGATACTGCTGTGCATTTTTTGAATTCTGCAATATCTCGTCTATTAACATCGACTTAAACTCACCTAGTTGAAAGTCTTGAGGAAAATGGTCTATCAAATTCGTCACCCGCGCTCGATTGGATTTCACGGCTTTGTCTGTAAACTTCAAGGGGTTAACTTTCAGGGCATCAGCTAAGACACTCATATCCGAATTCAATAAAATTGTTCCATGTTGCAGCATTTTACCCTTCTTCACGGTCTTAGCATTTCCGCTGAACTTTTTGCCATCAACAAGCAAATCGTTTCGACCTTCCAACTTCGCTGATACACCTATCTTTTGCAGCAAGTTGATGACTGGCTGCGTAAAAGTAGCAAACTCCGTAAAATCTTTGTTGCCCAATAAGGTGTGGAAGGAAAAATTCAGGTTTCCAAGATCATGATACACGGCTCCACCACCCGAAAGTCGTCTCACAACAGCAATCTGTTTATCTTTCACGTAGTTTAAGTTAATTTCCGCCAAGGTATTCTGAAATTTACCTATGATGATGGAAGGAGCATTGACATAGAGTAGAAAAATATCCTCCGTGGGGAATCGATTTAACAAATATTCTTCTGATGCTATGTTAAAATACGCATCCGTGTAAGGTGAATCAATGACAAGCATATTATTAAAGTAATCTATATCAAATGTAGCTCCTTTATCGCGAAGGTCTATCCCTAGATTGTCAAAATAGACTAAGCTTTTGACAATACGTTACATATCTGTCGCACCATCCCAATTTCATTTTTCTAAAAGCTGTTGTTGCCCAATAGCACTTCTTTGCAGAGCTACAGCGCTTCATTTGCGGGAGACAACAGAGCAGAGAGCAGCATTAGCGCCGTAACTTTCGGAAACAGTATTGCTTCCACCGCATTCAACGAACTAAAGCTTCCAAACGATATCCTCCTGTACACCATCGATAGACCGTTGCTTCCAATCAACAGCGCGTCGTCCCCCGCCGTCCACAACATGTTGTTCTGCGATGACCAAATAAGACGTAGCATTCCCGGCTTGGTGAAGGCCGCTTCTGTTAAGGAAAGGTAATAAGTAGAGGGTATCGCCCAATGCGTTCGGTGTTGCGAGGTGGATTAAAACACAAAAGGCCCCTCCAGTTTCCTGAAGGGGCCTCGTTTAAAATTAGGCGCCGACCTACTCTCCCACCTGTTACGGCAATACCATCGGCTCTGGCG